>Ga0302324_100000301_pt1 | contig 132565 bp, 117 predicted proteins | sample Palsa_T0_1_FD_201949 | JGI IMG/M metagenome (GOLD analysis project Ga0302324, IMG submission 201949) | Peat permafrost microbial communities from Stordalen Mire near Abisko, Sweden - Palsa_T0_1 | ecosystem: Environmental > Terrestrial > Soil > Palsa > Peat permafrost | place: Sweden: Abisko... | reverse complement strand
CACGGCGCCGACTTTGGTAACGATGGCGGGCGGTTCGTCCTTGGTGAAGAGTCGGGGTTGTTGTCCGTCGACGGTGATGAAGAAGTTGACTGGAGGATTGGTTCCAATCGCGGCTTCCGAGAAGTAGAGTTTTCTCTGCGTCGCGGCGGTGATCGCAGCGAGTCCGGAGAACCGTTGTGTGACCGGAGGTGCGGGCGTGGCGGGCATTACCGCCGCAGGTTGCTGCACTGCGGTCATGGTGGGAACAATGTCGGCCAGCACTTGCAATGGGTTGGCGTTTCCGACCGGTCCGGTATTGAACGCGTCGTTGACGAAGGTGGCCGCCGTTCCCGTGGGAGGCGCGGTGACGATGAATTCGGCTCGTCCCGCCGGGGGAATGTTGATGGTCTTCACCATGGGATCGCCGGTTACGGGGACGCCGTCGAGGGAAATCACTTCCAGGGTTTGCACGGCGCTGCCGAACAGGACTTTCAATGAAAGGAAAGCTTGCGTAGTGGCGTTGCCGACACGCCAGAATTGTTTCTCGCCCGGTTTCATTTGAATGATCGGCGAAGGACTGCCGGGATAGAGTGCGGGCTGGAAATTCAGCGTGAGCTGGTACGGGCCGGGGATCCACGACAGCGGATGAAGATACTGCTGGCGGATCATGAACACGCGCTCGGTGAGTCCCGCGACTTGCGGCTTTATTTTTTCGATGCCGTTGATGATGATGGCCCCGGCTGCGCCTCCATTCACTTGCAGTGCCGTGTAACCGTGAGGATGCGGATGGTACCAGTAGAGTCCGGGCGGTTCGTTGGCGGGAATCTGAATCTGATAGCGGAACGGCGTGAGGCTGGGCTGGATCAGCGTGTTAATCACATCGTCCTGGTGGCAGACCGGCGGGACGTTCAAGCCATGAAAATGTATGTTCGTGGTGTTGTAGTCCATGATCTGACTCTGGCAGGGATCGGTGGAACCCGAGGGGGCGGCTAAGGAAGAGTCGGGGTGCGTCATGGACATGGACATGGGCATCGGACGCTTGGCGTTGATGGTGAGCGGATTGACGTTCAGCTGATCGGTCAAATCGAGCGTGAGGGTATCGCCGGGGTTCAAGCGCAGCGTAGGAGCTTCGGTTGTGCCACCGCTTCCCGCGTAGTCGAAGCAATAGTGCATGTAGCCGAAAGCGTCGGCGGCGTTTTGGATGGTAAGCCCGAGCGAAAGCGAGCCGTTCTGGCTGCTGAGACTTAACTGGTCGAGCACGACCGTGCCCGGATTCGGGCGCAATGGACACTGCGGCAACTGTGCCGAGGCGGAGACGAAAGCCAATCCGACGAGCTGTACGGCGAGTGTCCACTTCAAAAAACTACGCATGCTGCGACTCCCTTGAGTGCGATGGCTAAATTATATTCCGCGCTAAAATTGCCGCGGCGGATAGACCCCAATGGATAACAGTGCGGTGCTATTGGGGTCGATTACGGGGGAAGTCTTGGTCTCGGTGAGCGCGCATTTTCCCGCGCTGGAAGTTACATCGAGCACCGCCACTCCGGACGATGCGCCGAACTCCGCGACGTAAAGCACTGAGCCGGTGCCGGTATTGAGTTCAGTTACCGGACTAGAAAGAAATACCCAATTCGCATCGAAGCCCTTCAATTCGGCGGAAGTGCATCCCGGGGAAACCTTGCCGGTGGCGGCGTTGAAGAAGGCCGCAGTGACTTTGCCGACGCTGGTGTTAGCGATGTAAAGCAGCGTCTCGTCGGGGCTGAGATAAACGCTGGCCGCATTGCCCGCATTGCCCACGTTGTAGAGCTTGGTCTTGGTCAGCTTGCCGGAAGAGATGTCGGAAACTTCAACCGTGGTCGTCGTCGACTGATCGCCGAAGATGGCGAAGTGCGCGTCTTGAGTAATGTCAACGCCGGCAGGATAGCGGCTGCTGGCGTATCCCGTGGCGTCCTGCAAATCGCCGTTCGAAACTGGGATTCCGGCCGACAGGTTGAACGATTCAATGGAGCCGTCCCCGTACGTCACGACCATCATATTTCCGTGGACGGCCATGCCACTGATGTTGCCGGCGTTCAGGCCGATGGGCGCGATGTCGCCGAGAAAACTTAATCCACATCCCGGCAGTATGGAGAAAGTTGCGAGAGTCTCCGAGGTGGAGAAGGTCGCGTAGAGATAGGTTCCATTGTTCGCCAGGCCGATGCCGTTGTCAGTGCCGCTATCGGTTGCCTCTGCGGAGAAGTTGCCAAGGTCCTGTTCGGTCTGGATATCAACCCCGCCGACTTCATTGCTGGCGGCGAGAGAAAGATAAGCGCAGGCTTCAGTGGAGTTGCTGAGTATGCTGACGCGATTGGCGTTGAAGTAGCCGCCGGATTCGCCCGCGCCGCCCAGGTTCACCTTCGTCGGATTCTGCGGCGTGCCATCGGACGCAAAGGTGAAGAACGTTCCCGACGTAGGAGTTTGAGGCGGCAAATCATCATTAGTGATGAGGTAGGAGGGGATGCCGGGTTTGGCGGAAACGCCGGGCCCAGGGACAGATTTCGACACCGGCTTGCCGGTCTCAGCCGCGCCTATGAATGCAGTGCACAGCGCGAAGAATAGAAGAAAGCGTAAGAACTTCATGGCGATATTCCTTTTTAAAACCAACCAAGCGCCGTATTCGTCGATGAACTGACGAATACAGCGCTTGAGGGAAAAACGACTGCTACTTCGTCGAAGCCACTGTGAGGCGGCGGTTACTCGATCGTTACCTGCACAGCTTTGGACGGAATTCCGTTCGCCACCACAACCAGAGTGGCTGCTCCGGTGTGGATCGTGGTCGGAATATCGAACTGCGCCGATGTGGTTGCCGAGCCCGTGGCCACGCCGCCCAACCATCCGTGCGTCTTGCAATAGACCACATCGTTCGCTGAATCGACGATGCGAACGATGGGGAAGTTTGTGGCGCTCTGGTTGTCATCACCGTAATAGGCACCCTGGGTCACGCCGTTGAATTGGGTCCCGGTGATTCGGTTGTTCTTGGAGCCGTGCGTCAAAGTCGCGGACACGCTTTTGATGGTTGGAGCGCAACCTGCGCAAGCCTTCCCCGACGGTGTGTAGATCTCGACGTCGGACGAGAAATCCGTGAAGAGAACCTCGCCATTGGGGAGAACAACCAAGTTGCCAACATAGGACGAGTCGATGCCGGCATTCGGCGGAGCCGCGGTCGCATTCATGGTCGTGCCGTCCCATTCGAAGAACTTGCTGCCGGTGTTGAACACGCCGGGGCTGGTATCGAATAGGGCATTGCCATCCGGCAGGACGGCGGCTGGTCCGTCGGCAATGTCGAGCGAGCCGCCGAACTTCGGAGCCGAGGCCCAGGTGCCGGTCGAGATGGTATAGATCGCGTTGTTGGTGGTCGCTCCCGCCGCAAACACGGTTCCGTTCGGCAGTAGGGGCATCGGTCCAAGCTCGAGCGAGGAAGGATCGACCAGGTTCACAACTGTGTTGTTGGAAGGAGTGGTCCATGCTCCGGTGGTTGGGCTATAGATCTGGTAGCCCAACTCGCAGCAGGTGGGTTGGTCGACATACGCGTCGACGGTAAGGATGTCGCCGCCCGGAAGCATCGTCCAACCTTCTTCGTCGTTCCAGTCGAACTTGCCAGTGCCGGTCGTGGCCCACGACGCGGTGGTTCCGGTAAGGGTCAGGATGGCTTCCTGAGAAGTGCAGCAATTGGCCTGCATGTAGTGTCCGTTCGGAAGAATGATGCTCTGTGCGTCACCAACCGTGGTCCAGCCGCTGGGCGCTGCCAGACTCGTCCAGGTATTGGTTGCCGGGTTGTACAGTGCGCCCAGGGTCGTCCAGACGGGGCTGCCGTTGTTGTACTCGCCGCCCATGATGACGACTTCGCCGCTGGGAAGCAACGACGAACCGAAGTAAAGAGGGTTGTAGCCAGAGGGCAGAGTGCCTGCGGCTGACCAGGTTCCGTCGATGTAGCTGCCCTTGGAGTTCGGCACCAGCCGGTACCAGGGGTCGGAGTGTTTGGAGAAATACATGCTGTTGACCAGCACTGAGCCGTCATTGAGCAGTAGGGCATGCGCGACGGGAGATGCCGGAGCATTTTTTGTCGCCGTCCATGTTCCTGCGGTGAACTCCTGAGAGAACGCAATGCTGGACCATGCCAGCAGCGTGAGCGTAGCAATTCCGATTGTTCGGAAACACTTCATAGGGTATTTGACCTCGTCTTTGGACTATTTGAAATCGTGGCTTTGGATGAGGACTTCCGTTGAGCTACCCGCCACAGAAAACAATCATCCCCCCGGGTAGTCCGACTCGAGTCCCAATGTCGATGGATTATAACCCGCGCGGCTGCGGTTCCTGGCACTTGCGGCAAGCGATTTGCGAAGATTTTCTGCAATAAAGAAAATGTCGCAAAGTTTTGCAAACTCGGCCCACCGGAGAGTTTGCAAGTTCTTGCAACATGTGGCGGGCCCTATTCTTCGTCCACCTGCGTGTCTTCCTGGTGCAGGTCGGCCTCCGGGTGGATTTCGGGAACCTTGGATTCGCGCAACGTATGATTGAGCGCGGGCAGGTCCGAGTTTTTGAATTCACTCCAGCGCTTCAACACATCGGCGCTATCGTGTTCCGTAGTCGCCAGCGCCTCCATTTGTGCGGAAGTTGGTTCGGCATCGGCTTGCCAGATCTGCTGGTACAAGGTGTCGGCCTCCCCGTTGAGTCGGGTGAGCGTGTTCTCGGCGGATGGCGGAGCCAGGAACCCGGGCGCCACGCCCAGCACGGCGGCAAGTTTTTTCCCTGTAGCTTCAATCGCTTCTTTGGTCGTGTTCGAGGCATTGGCCTGCGCGCCCAGCTTTTCGAGTTGTGCGCGAATCGAGCCGCCCTGCTGCAGAGCTGTCGTCGATTCAGTCAGGATGGAAGCCATTTTTATTTCAGCCTGCAACTTTTTCTCCAGGCCTGCCGCGGAGATTCTTACTCTCGGGTCCATTTTGATTGTCAACTTATCTGACAGCGGGGCGCTCGCAGTTTTCCCATCGACCGTCAAGCGGACCGTGTAAGTTCCCGGCAGCGCCGTCGGTCCCAGCGGCACACGAGGTGTGTCGTGCGGAATCGCCGCGATTGGATAATCATGGTGCGCCGCAGCCGGCGTTGGGTAATGCAGGTCCCAAACCCAGCGATGCATCCCGGCGGCGGTCGAAAGTTGCCGCGGCTTGCGCACCCAATACAGAGGAATCAGCTGCTTCTGCAATTCTTCCTCGGTCATGTCGGGTTTGTCGGTGTTGGAAAATCGTCGCACGACGTTACTTTGCGCGTCGAGAATTTCCAGAGTGACCGCGGATGCCGCCGTCGGCAGATAGTAATCAAGAATGGCGCCATCGGGCGGATTGGCTGCCGCCGGTTCATCTGGAGGGAGCGGCGTATCGGTGTAGGTGTCGCGTTGCACCCGGTAAGCCGGCGCCGGAGCGAATAGACGGGCTGAATTCACGATCGCGGCCGACGCTTCGCGCAGCGGCGCGATGTCGTCGAGAATCCAGAAGCCGCGCCCGTGTGTTGCCACGATCAGATCGTCCTCATGAATCCAGAGGTCGCGCATGGAAGTGTGCGGCAGGTTCAGTTGCAGCGACTGCCAGTGGCCGCCGTCATCGAAGGAAACCCACACCGCGTTTTCCGTGCCCGCGAATAACAGGCCCTTGCGTACCGGATCTTCGCGCACCGTATCGACCGGGCCGAAGTCTGGAAGGCCGGCTGTGATCAGCTTCCATGTCTTCCCGCCGTCGTGCGTGCGGTAAATGTAAGGATGCATATCGTTGATGCGGAACCGGCTCACCGACGCATAGGCGGTCTCGTCATCGAAGTGTGAAGCCGAGAGTTGCGTGACTTTGTTCCATGCCGCGAGTTCTTTGGGCGTGATGTCAGTCCAATTCTTCCCGGCGTCCCGCGTAATCCAAATCAGGCCGTCGTCGGTTCCAGCCCAAAGAGTGTTCACAGTCTTAAACGATGGAGCCAGCGCATAGATCACACCCCGCTGTTTCTCAGCGCCCTTGGGGACGAGCGCGCCAACGCTGGCAGGTATCTCCGGATGCTCGCGGGTCAAGTCCGGACTGACCGTCTTCCACGAATTGCCGCCATCGATCGTCTTGAACAGAACGTTGGTGGCGTAATAAAGAATGTGCGGGTCCAGTGGCGAGAACATCAGCGGCTCGGTGCGGTCGGCGCGATATTTGGGACTGCGCACTGGAATCGGCGTGACGTTTTGCACCTGGCCGGTCGACCAATGAAACTTGGAAACTTCGGTTCGTCCACCGCCGTAAACGATGTCAGGATCGAGCGGGTCCGGGGCCGCGTATCCGTACTCGATTACGCCCACGGGATGCCATTCGCGAAAAGTGATGGCGCCGTCGTTGCCACGACTGGAAATGCAGACCGAACCACTTTCCTGCTGTCCCGCGCAAACCCGATAAGGAAACGAATTGTCGGCGATGGCATGGTAAAGCTGCGCCGTGGGCTGGTTGTACCACGAACTCCAACTCTCGCCGCCGTTCACGGTGACGATCGCACCCTGATCACTGACGATCAGAATAATGTTGCCGTTGTTGGGATTGATCCAAAGATTCTGGTAGTCGTCGCCGCCGGGTGCGCCGCGAAAACTCATCCAGGTTTTGCCGCCATCGCTCGAGCGCATGGTCACCGTACTGACCACGTAGACCAGGTCAGGATTTTTAGGATCAACTCTGGGTTTCGAAAGATCGCCGCCGCCGATGCGCCCGGCTGGACGAGGATCATCCGTGATCTGCGCCCAGGAGTCGCCTGCGTCATCCGAGCGGTAGACGCTCAGTTTTCCCGATGCCGCGGCGAGAGTCGCGTAAAGGCGGCGAGGCTCGCTGGGCGCGACCACAACATAGATCTGCGAGAGATCTTTCGGCAAGCCATTGGTCAGCGGATGCCAGGTGCTGCCACCATCGGTCGACTTGAAGAGTCCGCCGCCCGCGCCGTTAAATCCGTTGCCGTCTTCCCACGGGCCCTGCCGAGCTTCCCACATCGAAGCGTAGACGATGTCGGGATTCGAGGGATCAATCTCAACGTCAGAGCCTCCCGTGTTTTCGTTTTTCCCAATCACTCGCTGCCAGGTTTGACCACCGTCAGTCGAGCGATAGATTCCACGTTCCTCGCTCGGTCCATAAGGATGTCCGAGCACCGCGGCGAACACACGGTTCGGATCGCGCGGATCGACGGCCAGCGCGGGAATCTGTTGTCCGTCGACCAGGCCGAGATGGGTCCACGTCTTGCCCGCGTCCGTGGATTTATAAATGCCGTTCCCCACCGAGAGGTCGGGGCGATGGAGCCCCTCGCCGCTGCTCACATAAATAATGTTTGGGTCGGAAGGCGCGACTGCAATGGCGCCAATCGATTGTGTTGGCTCCTGATCGAAGATAGGATTCCAGGTGCGGCCGTAGTCGTCCGTTTTCCAGACCCCGCCATTCACCTGTGCGACGTAAAACACGTTTGGCTGGCTGGGCACGCCCTCAGCCGCGCGCGTGCGCCCGCCGCGAAACGGCCCCACCATTCGCCAGTGCAATTCCTGGTAAGTACTTTCCGGAACCTGCGTCCACCCTGTAGCCGGGGCTAGAAAATAGGACAGCAAAAGAGCGAAGCACGCGACCAGACGAACCACGGCCACTGCATAAAATCGTTTCAAATTCTCCCCCTCCAACCGCGAACGGCAAACCAAATTAGGATAACTCATAAGCAGAATCCAAGTCTTAGCCGCGAAGCGGCGAAAGAATGCAGCCCACGGCGCAAGCCGTGGGTCCGGGAAGGAAAAATCAGCAAGCCCCGGACGGGGGCGAAAGGAAAGATTCCGATCCTTTCCACGGTGCCCCCGCAGGAAAACACAGCCTGTTTCCGCGATCGCGTTGACGCCTCCCGGCATCGCACCTAAGATGATCGACTAAGCACGATCAACCAAACATGATCAACCAAACATGATCAACCAGACATGATCAACCAGACCATCTCGCACTACCGCATCACCGGCCGGCTGGGCAGCGGCGGGATGGGTGTGGTGTACGAGGCGGAAGACCTGAACCTGGGTCGCAAGGTCGCGCTGAAATTCCTGCCGCCGCAACTGTCGAGCGACCAAAATGCGCTCGATCGTTTTCTTCTGGAGGCGCGCGCCGCTTCGGCGCTGAATCATCCCAACATCTGCACGATTTATGCCGTCGAAAAATCCCAGAATGAAGCCGAGGGCGCCCAATCGTTCATTGCGATGGAACTGCTCGAGGGGCAAAATCTCGAACAGAAACTTTATGCGGGCGCGCTGCCGGTCGGCCCGTCGCTCGACGTCGCGATTCAACTTGCGGACGCGCTCGATGCCGCGCATGCCAAGGGCATCATTCATCGCGACATCAAGCCGGGGAATATTTTTCTTAGCCCACGCGGACAAGTGAAGGTGCTGGACTTCGGCCTGGCCAAGCTCATCCGTCCAGAGATGCAGCTAGAAACGATCGGCGCCACGCAGGACTCGCCAGCTCCGGCGAACCTGACCAGTCCGGGCGCGACCGTGGGCACGATCGCATTTATGTCTCCGGAGCAGGCCCGCGGCGAAGAACTCGACACTCGCACCGACCTGTTTTCGCTGGGCGCCGTGATCTATCAGATGGCGACCGGCAAGCAGCCTTTTTCTGGAGCGACTTCGGCGGTGGTGTTTCACGCCATTCTCGAACTGGAGCCAGTGTCTCCCTTGCAACTGAATGCGGCGCTGCCGCCCAAGCTGCAGGAGATTATTGAGAAGCTGTTAGAGAAGGATCGCGACCTGCGTTATCAGTCCGCCGCGGACCTGCGCGGCGACCTGAAGCGTCTGAAGCGCGATACTGAGTCCGGTCGCAAGCATGCGCCAACGGTCTCCAGCGCAGCCGTCCCAGTTGCGGCGGACTCGATAGCAGTTACGACTGACGCTCGCTCCGCTCCTCGCGCCTCCGGCAGTTCAGCCGTAGTCGCCGCTGCGCGGCAGCACAAACTGGGAACAGGCGTGACCGCTGGCATCGTTGTGGTCTTGGTGGCCGCGGCTGCCTACGGAATCTACGCGTTCCTTGGCCGCAGCCGCCCCGCTCCCTTTCAAAACTTTGCCGTCACCAAAATCACTGAAGGCGGCAAGTCGGTGCTGGCCGCCATTTCTCCCGACGGCAAATACGTTTTGAATCTGGTGCGCGAAAACGGACTGGCCAGCCTCTGGCTGCGCAATGTTCCGACCAACAGCAATACGCAGGTTGAGCCGCCTGCCGACGTTTATTACAACGCCCTGCGTTTCTCTCCCGACGGCAACTATTTTTATTTTGGCCGCAGCGATCCGGGGAATCCCGAACTCAAATTCCTCTACCGCGCTCCGCTTCTGGGCGGATCACCGCAAAAGCTCATCAGCGACATGGATTCGAACATTACCTTTTCTCCCGATGGAAAAAAGTTCGCCTTCATCCGCTTCGACAATCCCGATCCCGGCAAGTACCAGCTGATTGTTCACTCGGTGGACAACGGAGAGGAAAAGATTCTCGCCGGCGGCCCCGACAGCGAGGCATTGAACGCGCCCGCCTGGTCGCCCGACGGAAAGGTCATTGTCGGCCAGGTGATCGATGTGGCGAGCGGATTGATTCGCCTGGTGGCAGTGGATGCGGGCAACGGCCAGCGCAAGCCTTTCTATGGCAGCAACGAGCGCGTCGTTGATAAGCCGGCCTGGCTGCCCGATGGCAGCGGGCTGTTGCTGCTCTCGAAGGAGCAAAGCTCCAATTTCGCTCGCGCGCAGATCGGTTTCGTTTCTTATCCGCGAGGCACCTATTCTTCCATAACGCGCGACACCAGCAGTTACTCCGACCTCAGCGTGGCCAGCAGTGGAAACATTCTAGCTACGGTGCAGAATGAGGACCGATGGAATTTGCAGGTGATGCCCACAGGGGCGCCTGCGGCTCAGGCCCGCCAGGTCAGCCCAACAGACGCCTACACTAACTTTACCTGGACCTCGGACAACCAATGGATCTCCGATCAGGCTAACGTGCTCAATCGTATTGATCCGGCGACCGGCTCCAAGGCGGTTGTTCCCGGTCAGATCCTGAGCGGCGCGCCGTGGGCCTGCGGGCAGGGCGGCTCGGTTGTCTTCGTAAAATTTAGCACTGGCGTGCAAAACATCTGGCGCATGGACGCATCCGGCAACGTGCAGCAAGTCAGCAACGGCAAACTCGACCTTAGCCCGGTGTGCTCGCGAGACGGTAAGTGGGTGTTCTTCCTGCAGCAGAGCGGCGGTGAACCGAAACTGGCCAAAGTTTCCATCGATGGCGGCGCAGTGCAAATCGTTTCAGAATCGCCTGTCGACGGCTCCTTCGATGTTTCGCCGGACGGCACTCTCGCCGCCTTTTCCACCCTGCAACACTCCGGCGAGCACAGGGAAATGCTCGAATTGGTCGAGACCGATGCCGGAAAATTGGTGAAGATGGTGCCCTTCGAACGCCCTCGCTTTGGCCTGCTGCACTTCTCCCGCGACGGAAAAGGCGTCGTCTATCCCACGCGCGACAACGGCGTCGACAACCTTTGGCTGCAGCCGCTCGACGGCTCCAGGGGCAACCAGCTTACCGATTTCGTTTCCGAGCACATCTTCGACTTCCACTGGTCGTTCGATGGCAAACAGCTAGCTCTGGTGCGCGGCCACACCGACGCCGACGTCGTGCTAATGCGCGACATGCAGCCGTAGGACCTGCAGCATTCCTCGCCGTAGTTTTTTCTTCCGAATCCTTTAAGCCGCCTGCTGCACAGCCGGCGAGTGAGTCTTCATCGGCGGTCCCCAGAGCCAGGCGACGACCGCGCCGAAAATGAACATCTCGCTGGTAACTTCGCAGAAGTGCGCCCAGCGGACGGTGTTCGGAAACACCGGATTGGGAACCAGCAGTGTGGCCACTCCGGTCAAGAGCGTGAACACGAGTCCCACTGCGAACGCGCCGCTTCGTTGCGGCAAACCTAGCATCCGGGTGATGGCCAGAGCGAGCAGGATGAACAACGGCCCGCGCACGAAGAACTGCAGAGCCGCGATGGCGGCATTCGAAGGCAGACGTTGCGTTGCGTAAAAATCTTTTACGTACGGAAAGATGATTGCCCCTACTGCGAAATACAGAAAGACGTAAAGCAGGTCGCAGAGTACGAACTTCCACACGAGTTGGCCGCGCGACTGCGATCGAATCGGACGGTAGTGGTCGGTTGATGCGTCTTTGCGTCGGCCAAAGAGGAACGCCCACACTGGAACAGAAAGGACCGCTGATACCAGCGTGTAGAGGAATATTCTTCCCCATTCCAACTGAGTGTTGGGAAGAAAGACAATGGCTTCGATCAGATTGAGGGAAAAGACTATCAGTGGAATGGCCGACACCGCTGCGCCGAGATGCCAACCCCGCCACTCCGTGCGCGCCGCGACTGCGGAGAGTGCGGCGACCGTTATGGCGAGGCTCAGGAGCATCCAGAGAGCGAGATGCGGAACCGCTACGGGTTTCATGGGAATCATCATCCCTGCAACCACTTGAATGACGGCGATTGCGACGAACGCCAGAAGGGTGCGGGGAAATGTTTTCGAGAATGTCATGACGTGCCTCCTTTTCCTTCCTTCTCGTACGTGGTGATTGCGAAACGAGTCCAGTCCAAGAGTGATTCGTAACTTCGGATTCCGCATTCCAGGGCTAGTCGCGCGGATGCTGGCGCGGCTTTCATAGCCTGTAACTGTTCGCGCAAGTTCTGCAGGTGGGGCTGGAGTGCGGTTTCGAGAGATTTGAGTATTGCGAGCGAGGCCGCAGGTCCGATGGCGGGTTCGCTGAGTGCGAAGCGGAGCATGACGGTCTTCAGTCCCGAGACGAGGTCTTCCTTCGTGATGGGCAGGGTAATCCATGTCTTCAGTTCGGCGAGTCCCTGCGGAGTAAGACGGAAAATCTGGCGGCGGCGCAGGCCTGAGCCTTCTTCGACCGTTCCGCGAATCAGGCCTTGCTTTTCCAGTCGCTGCAATGCCGGGTAGATTGCGCCCGGGCTGCCGCTGTAAGTCTTCATCGACGTCGAAGAGAAGACTTTGCGCAGGTCGTAGCCGGACGACGGCTTCTGGAGCAGGCCGAGCAGGGCGTAACCGAGCGCGGGAATTTTCCGTGAGCTCATTTGGTTGAGGAGTCCAGGTGGAGTTCGATCTGGCGGCGAATCTGATGGTCGGATGGCGGACCGCAGTCGACGAACGCCGCGTCAGAGCATTCGCGCTGGTGGACTTTCACGAGATTCTCCAGAGTTGCGGACAGGATTCTTCCGTCTTTCATACTTATCTTGATTTCGACGTCGAAAGTTTCCTTGCCGACTTGCGCGACGTATTTCCCGGCGGCGTTCTTCCCCTTCACGTCGATCCAGTTGTTCGGCGTGTCCGACACGGGCGCTTGCATCCACGGCGCGGGCAACTTCACTTTCGGCTGCGGCGGAGGAACGTGCCGCACCAGCAAGGTCGCGACCTCGGTGGAGGCGTTCAGTTCTTTCAGCGTCAGATCGAAATCGATGGAGTCTTCGCCCAGGATCACGTAGGTTCCATCGGCCCAGGAGGATGGGCCGCCGAACTTGACGTAGGCGTGATCTCCGGCGCGCGTGAGGGTGCTCTGCCCGATCGCGAGCCAGAGGTCGCTGTAGAAGGTTAGCAGGTCGGTGATGGGGCCGATCAGGAACGGCTGAACCTGGCTGAGGTCGGGGATGGACGGTTGAATTGCGAGATCGAGCGAGAGCGTCTGGCGGAAGTTCAGGCTCGCGGGCGACAGCGACATGGGAGCGTTCGACTTGAAATTGGACCAGGCATACTCTTCGACGAAGTGTCCGCTTGCATTCTTGTTTGCTACGCCGCTGGCCTGGACTTCATAGATCCATCCGTCGTTGTTGGCTTTCATATGGTAGGTGAGTTTTTCGCCTTCGGTGTAGTGGCGTGTCAGCGGGCTGGGGGCTGGCGTGGATGGATTTGCGCTCTGCGCGGCAAGATGGGGCGCGCAGAGCGCGCATAGGAGGATGAAACTAAGCCGCTGCAAGATTGGCGAGGACCGATGCATATTGCCTGCTCCCTATAGTACTACACGTACTATAACGAAACGTACTATAAAAGTCAATTTGGCCCAGACAGAAAAGCAGGTTCCTCGACTCTGCATGATTTTCCACTTCGCGGAAAATCATGCTCCGCTCGGAATGACAACGTGGGGAAGGGATCGGTAATCAGGAAGAATCGGAACGACGGCATGAGGAGTGGAAACCGAATCCCGGCAAACGTACGGTAAAAAACTAAGGGCGGCCATTGCTGGCCGCCCTCACTCGAATTGTGGCTTGCGAAGCGGGGTTAGACGCCCTTGACGTTTTCGGCCTGCCAGCCCTTGGGGCCTTTGACCACGTCAAACTGCACTTGCTGACCTTCCTGCAGGCTGCGGAAACCACTGGCCTGAATGGCGGAGAAATGCACGAAGACATCCTCACCGTTCTGGCGGCTGATAAAACCGTAGCCCTTGGCGTCGTTAAACCACTTCACTGTTCCTGTTTCCATGATGGTGCGGGTTCCTTTTTGTTGATGTAGCGCTGAAACTTTCAGGGTCTTCTTGCAGGAAGGTCACTCGCTGGGTTGAGCGGAATGCTTGTACTGCGAAGGAGAATCTAAAGTCAAACGCAGCTAAATTATAGGGAAAGTGCCATAGAAAAAGCTACATATTTGCTTTGAGCTATGGGTAAACAATTGAGGGGCAGAGTGTTATGGTTCGTCCGTGAATGGAAGGTTTGGCCGCGGCTTGCGACCTTTTCGCGAACGATTCATCATGTAGGGATGAGTTTAAAGATGCGCCTGCGGATTTTGCTGGTTTCGGTTTTGCTCACGGCTGCGGCTTGGGCTGGGATTGTGGACGATGTGCGCGCTGACTTGGCGCAGAACAATTTTTCTGCCGCGGAGGCGGCGCTGAATTCTTATCGCAACCAGCAGGGGGTTACCGCCGAATATCTGGAAGCTTATTCGTGGCTGGGGCGGGGCGCTCTGGCGCAGCAACAATACGACCGGGCGGCGGCTTACGCGAAGCAGACTCAGACTCAGGCGCTGGAGTTACTGAAGCAGCGTCCGCTGGACGCTGAGCCGCATCTGCCGATCGCATTGGGAGCGGCGCTGGAAGTTCAGGCGCAGGTGCTGGCGGCGCGCGGGCAGCGGACGCAGGCGGTCGCACTGCTACAATCCGCGCTCCAGACCTATGGGAATACTTCGATTCGCGCGCGGCTGCAGAAGAACCTGAACTTGCTGGCATTGCAAGGGAAGGTTGCGCCGGCGCTGAAAGAGGACTCGTTCCTGGGAGCGAAACTGCCTCTGCCGGCCCAGCTCAAGGGATCTCCAGTGCTGCTGTTTTTCTGGGCGCACTGGTGCGCCGATTGCAAGGCGGAAGCCCCGATTATTACGCAGCTGCGTTCGGAGTTTGCCAGCCAGGGACTGCAGGTGATTGGACCGACCCGGCTCTACGGCTACACGGCGCAGATTGAGCATGCGTCGGCGGGTGATGAGACGCAATATATCGACGCGGTGCGGCATCGTTTTTATGGTGGGCTGCTCGACATGCCGGTGCCGGTCAGCAAGTACAACTTCGATACTTACGGGGCGTCGACCACGCCGACGCTGGTGCTGGTGGATCGCGCGGGGAAAGTGGCTTGGTACCATCCGGGGGCGGTGCAGTATGCGGAGCTGCGGGGCGAGATTGAGAAGGTGGTGGCGCGGTGAATCTATTCGCGGGACGGGCCTGATGTGAGATTAGCGAAAACCGCGGGGAGGAGAACTGTACAGGCGGCGCTTGCGAATCTCTCCAAACGGGTCAATCGAGTATTGGATTGCCGCGAAACCGATCAGGAGAATTGGGAACATCGCCTTAAGCGTTTCGTCTAGAAGATACTCTGACCTATTCATATAGGTGTAGTGGCCGTGATTGTTGAGCGGATAAATCCGGCCTTCAGCTGGGTTCGGCGTGGATGGCATGTCCGGCCACCAAAACATTGAAAAGCCAGCCAAGCCTGAGGTGAGGCAAGTCGCGAATATTACGATTGAAAGCGCTTTCCAAAAGGTCTGCATACTGATTAGCCTGCCTTAGCTCGGCATCATAGCGGCGCGAAGGGCCGTTGCGCCAATTACTTCGGTTCAACTTCCGTTAGCTTTCCCGTCTTCACGTCGTAGACAAATCCTCGCACCGGAATGTGTTTCGGAATCCACGGATGCGATTTCACCCGGCGCATTTGCAGGCGCACGTTTTCTTCCAGGTCGTCGAAGGCGTGGAAGTGGGCGGGTTCGGCTGCAGCGGTTCCCATCTTTTCGGTGAGGCGGGCTTTCAGTTCGTCTTCGCGGACTTTCAGCAGGCCGCAGTCGGTGTGGTTGATGATGATGAATTCCTGGGTGTCGAGCAGATGATGGGAGACGATCAGGGAGCGCAGGGCGTCGTCGGTGGCGATGCCGCCGGCGTTGCGGATCATGTGGGCGTCGCCGGGATGCAGGCCGAGGCAATGCTCGAACAAGATGCGGGAATCCATGCAAGCGAGGACCGCGACGTGGCGCTTGGGGCGGACGGCGAGATTGCCCAGGGTGAAATTGCGGGCGAAGATTTCGTTGGCTTTTAAGAGTTCGTCGGCTACGGACAATGTTGTTTGCTCCTGAGGATTCTCAAAACTCCCACTTTTCGCACGGCTTACTAATAAACTCCCGCGCGAGAAATGGGGCACCCGGATCTCGGTTTTGCCAACGACTTAATGACCCGGCGACCAGCAATTAGTTTAACCGTTACAATCGGCGCGTGAATCTGATTCGATGAATCCGCCTCGATGAATCTTGATGACACGATCGTTGCGATCGCCACGCCACCGGGGCGCGGGGGGATTGGCATGGTACGGCTCGCGGGAGCGGATGCGATGAGGATCGCTTCGCCGATGTTGCTCCTGAAGCATGGACTGGAGCCAGGGCGGGCCATTTTTGCGGAGTTGATCGAGCCGGAATTTTTCACAGTGGAAGCTAATGAAGTCAAAGTCCCCACCCTCTTTCGCGAAGAACGCGAAAGAAGGACGGGGTACCCGGTTCACAACTCCCAACGCATCGACGAAGTTGTCGTCACTTATTTCGCTAAGCCGCATTCTTATACCACCGACGACATTATTGAGATTTCGGCGCATGGGTCGCCGGTGGTGTTGCGGCATATTGTGGAGCTTTGTGTGGCGGCGGGGGCGCGGCTGGCGGAGCCGGGAGAGTTCACCATGCGGGCGTTTCTGAATGGCCGCATCGACCTGACGCAGGCTGAGGCGGTGCGCGACCTGATCGACTCGCAGACTTTGTATCAGGCGAAGGTGGCGGCGCAGCAGTTGGAGGGAGCGCTGTCGCGGCGGCTGCAGCCCATCAAGAAAAAATTGGTGGAACTGATTGCTGTACTCGAGGCGGGGATTGATTTTGCGGAAGACGATGTGTCGGTGATGGCGGATGCGGCGATTCTCGAGCACATCGCTGCCGTGCGCGCACCACTTGAGCAACTCAGCGCGTCGTTCGCTTACGGAAAGATTGTGCATGAAGGCTTGACGCTGGCCATTGTGGGGCGTCCGAATGTGGGCAAGTCGAGTTTGTTCAACCGGCTGGTCGAACGCGAGCGTGCCATCGTGACGGCGACTCCGGGGACGACGCGTGATCTGGTGAGCGAGACGGTGGCGATTGGGGGGATTCCGGTCAAACTCGTCGACACCGCGGGGATTCGCGATGCGCTCGATGAAGCGGAATCGATGGGAATTCGAAAATCGATGGAAGCGCTGGCCGATGCGGACCTGGTGCTGGTGGTGCTCGACGCGTCGCAGGGAGAAACGGAGGACGATGCGGATTTGCTGGGGCTGGCGGAGAACCGGCCGGTGATTGTGGTTGCGAATAAATCCGATCTGAGGGCGGAGAAAATCCCCACTCCTCGCCCAGTACGCGAGAAATGGGGCACCCAAGATTTTATTTCCACGTCCGCGGTAACCGGAGATGGGATTGCGGAGCTGCGTGCGGAGATTTTCCGGCACATTGGCGGCGAGGCAGGAACGCAGGCGGAATCGGGCTTTCTGACCAACGTTCGACATCAGGGATTGATCGAGGACTCGCTGCTTGGCCTGGAAGCGGCGAAGAACGCAGTCGCAGGGAAAGTGCCGCACGAGATGCTGCTGCTCGATCTTTACAGCGCGCTGCGACCGCTGGACGCGATCACAGGGGCGACGACGACGGATGATATTTTGAATTTGATCTTCAGCACGTTCTGCATCGGAAAGTAGATGTCACTTCGACAGGGCGGCCAGAGCGCCGCGGAACATTGCATCGAAGGATCCAGTCTTGCCATTTTTCGTAACGCCGGCCAACGCCTTTTCTGCGGCGGCACGCTGATATCCCAGATTCAACAACGCCGAGAGCACGTCTTCTTCCGTGGCGTTCATGGCGGGAGCCGCGGGGGTTGAAGCTGGTCCGGCTTCCGGCAGCTTGTCGCGCAATTCGAGCACCATGCGCTCGGCCGTTTTCTTGCCGATGCCGGGGATGCGGGTGAGGCGGGCGATGTCGTTGCCGCGAATTGCGCCGACCATTTCGTCGGCGGCCATACCGCTCAGGATGGTGATGGCTAGCTTGGGGCCGATGCCGCTCACCGTGATCAACTTCTCGAACAGCAGTTTTTCCGAGGGGCGGAGGAATCCGTAGAGCGCGATCTGGTCTTCGCGGACGTGGGTGTGGATGTGCAGGGCGACGTCGGCGCCGAGCGCGGGGAGGTCGGAGAACGTGGGCACGCTGATAGTCACGTCATAGCCGACGCCGGCCGTTTCGACGATGGCCTGGTTCGGATGCTTGGCGAGCAGCTTTCCGTGCAGATGGGCGATCATATTTGGAAAAACCTACTTCGAGCATTGTAGGTCAGACAGCGTGGCTTGGAGGACTCTAGATTGCGGCGGCCTGGTCGCGGCGGCGGGCCTGGATTTCGATGAAGACGTTGACCAGCGACACGGCCGCCGGCGTGACGCCGGGAATGCGCGAGGCTTGGCCGATGGTGCGGGGGCGCACGTGGGTGAGTTTTTCCTGCATCTCGCGGGAGAGGCCGCTGACCGTGCAATAGTCGAACCAGTCGGGGATGGAGTGTTGCTCGGATTTCTTCAGGCGCTCCATGGCGCGCTGCTGCTGCAGCAGATAGCCTTCGTATTTGATTTCGGTTTCGACGGATTTGAGTTCGTTTCGTACTTCCGAGGAAAGCTTAACCACAGAGGAGACGGAGGACACAGAGGAATCTCTTGCGAAAAAATCTGGGGCGAGATTTCTCAGGACTGGGGCTAGGTGTTCGATGGTGATTTCGGGCCGCTTCAGGAGTTGGGCGAGCGGTTGACCGGCCGCGGATCCCCAACTGCTGCCGGGCAGAACAGCAGGTCCCTCGACTGCGTTCGGCTTCGCCTCACTTCGCTCGGGATGACATGCCGCTTGGAGATCGGCGATTATTTCCAGCATAGCGCCGGTAAGCTTGGCGGTTTCCAGCAATTTCTTCATCTTTCCGAGGCGTTCTTGCTTGGCTTGAAAGTCTGCCCAGGCACTATCTGCGATTAGCCCTACGCGGCGGCCGTGCGGAGTGAGGCGGCGGTCGGCGTTGTCGATGCGCAGGTGCAGGCGGAACTCGGCGCGCGAGGTGAACATGCGGTAGGGCTCGTTCGTCCCCTTGGAAATCAGATCGTCGATCAGGATCGCGGTGTAGGCTTCGGTGCGGTCGAGGATCAGCGGCGGCTCGTCCTTTACCTGTAGAGCCGCGTTGATGCCGGCCATCAGTCCCTGGCAGGCGGCTTCTTCGTAGCCGGAGGTGCCGTTGATCTGTCCGCCGAGGAACAGGCCGGCAATCTTGCGAGTTTCGAGCGTGCGTTCGAGTTCGGTAGGATCGATGGAGTCGTATTCAATGGCGTAACCGGGGCGCAGCATATCGGCGTTTTCGAGGCCGGGGATCGACTTCAAAATCTCGAGCTGCACTTCTACCGGCAGGGAAGTGCTCATGCCGTTGACGTAGATTTCATGCGTGTTCAGGCCTTCGGGTTCGAGGAAGAGCTGGTGCATTTCCTTGTCGGGAAACTTGACGATCTTGTCTTCGATCGAGGGGCAGTAGCGCGGGCCGATCGACTGGATCTGGCCGCTGTACATGGGCGAGCGGTGCACATTTTCGCGGATGATGCGGTGCGTCTCCGGCGTGGTGTAGGCGATGTAGCAGGGAACCTGTGAGTCGTGGTGCGCGACCCGCTTCGTGCGGAAGCTGAACGGAGTGGGATCGGCATCGCCGGGTTGAGCGGCGAAGCGCGACCAGTCGATGGTGCGTCCGTCGAGGCGCGGCGGAGTGCCGGTCTTGAGGCGGCATCCGCGCAGGCCGAGCTTCTTCAAGGCCTCGCCGAGCAGGACTGCGTTGGGCTCGCCGGAACGTCCGGCGGGATATTGCTGTTCGCCGCAGTGGATGAGGCCGTTGAGGAAAGTTCCAGTGGTGATGATGACGGCGGACGCGCCGACGGTGCGTCCGTCGCGGAGGCGAATGCCGAGGACGCGGCGGCGGTCGTTGGCAACGCGGTCGTTGGTCGTTGGTCGTTCGTCGTTCGCCGAAGACCACGACACTACCGATTTCGCCAACGACCAACGACCAGCGACCAACGACGGTTCCAAGATCAGATCCGCGACTTCCGCTTGCTTGATTTTGAGATTGGGTTGCGAGTCCAGAACTTCGCGCATCTTGAGGCGGTAGGCTTGCTTGTCGCATTGGGCGCGTGGCGACCACACGGCGGGGCCTCGCGAAGTATTCAGCAGGCGGAACTGGATGCCAACCGCGTCGGTGATTTCGCCCATGATGCCGCCGAGGGCGTCGACCTCGCGGACCAGGTGGCCTTTGGCGATGCCGCCGATGGCCGGGTTGCATGACATCTGCGCGATCAGGTCGACGTTGAGGGAATAGAGCGCCGTCTTCAGGCCCATGCGTGCGGCGGCCATGGCGGCTTCGCATCCAGCATGGCCGGCGCCGACCACGACTACGTCGAATTGTTCGGTGAAGGGCATCGAGGAACAGTTTCCAGTTTCCTGCCATTCATTCTAACAACTTAGCGGCATGGGTGAATTCCTGAGAGTGTTCTCATCCGGCTCTCCATTGAAGTCTGCTGCGATTTCTGCCGACAAGCTCTACGAGAGGCCATTATGTCGAGCGCTGACTTCGTTAAGAAGATGCAGGTTTCCATGAAGGAGCAACAGGACCGTGAAGAAACGGCCGTAAGAGACACGCTCCACGATGCCAAAGTAGCGGAAACCGGCGGCCCTGAGAAATGGCTTGCGCTGAAAACTCTGGTCGCACAATCCGCGAGCGAGATCAATCGAGGATTGGCGTCCGATGTGGGGCTGGCTTATTCCGAGGGAGGGCTGGATAGCTTCACGCTCCTGAATCGCGCATCGGACCGATCGGTGCAGGCGAGTTTTGACTCCACGAACGGGGTCATTTCGTGCCACGGAGGCACGAACGGCAATTTTCAGCCGCATGTGGAGGGAAACGAACTCGCGTATTCCTGGCAGAATGACGCCCCGTCGAACGCGCTCCCAGCCGGCGTCGGTTTCATCGGAACTGTCATCACGGTCGAGAAGATGAGTGAACTTCTGGTCTCCTCGGTCATCAGCCTGTAAGACAATGGAGATTACATAGCTCCTTGAAACGGCAATGGGAGCGACAGTTTCTCGTTTCTAGTCTCGGCTCTCACCCCTGCCGAGTGCCTCCAAGACGGAAACCAGAAACTAGAAACCAGCGCTCCTGTGATCTGCTAGTGGGAAAGCCGCCGACTACCTGTGATCCCCATCACTTGCCGACCTGGGTGCTCGACCGTATAGTAGTGGGTCATACCCGAACCGTCATACCGGAAACTGGAGGCCATCATGAATACCACACAGTTTTTCGAGCAATTGGAGGCATCGATCGCGAAGTACGATCTGCTGTGCCATCCGTTCTATAAGGCTTGGTCGGCGGGCGAACTGACGCGCGACGATCTGCGCGAGTATGCGCAGGATTACTACCATCACGTGGAAGCGTTCCCCTCTTATCTGGCGGCTCTGGGCATGCGGCTGGACGAAGGCGAACTGCGTCGGGCGGTGCTGGCCAACATGTGCGACGAGAAGGGCGTGGACGGGCGGCCGGGGCGGGATTCGGTTCCACATTCTGATCTGTGGCTGGATTTCGCGGAAGGCATGGGATCGAGCCGCAATCTGGAGGGGCATAATCCGGTGCCCGAGATTCGGGAACTCGTTCGGCACTTTCATCAGGTAGCCAGTGAGGGCACGGCGGAGGATGCGCTGGCGGCTTTCTACGCTTATGAGTCGCAAGTGCCGCGCGTCGCGAAAGAGAAGGAGCGCGGTTTACGGGAGATGTACGGCGCCGACGACAAGACCTGCGGCTACTTCTCGCTGCATGCCACGGCGGACGTCTACCATTCCAACGTGTGGCGCAAACAGTTGGAGAAGCGAATCGAGGCCAACCCCGAGACTGCGGACGCGGCGTTGGACGCAGCGGAGAACTCCGCGCGGATGCTGTGGAAGGCGCTGGACGGGATTGAGGCGCGGCGGCTTGCAGTGGCGGCGTAGGTCGGTGATAAGAATTTCGGAGCTGCTTCAAGCCAACGATTCATAGAATCGTTGGCTTGTTTTCTTGGAGAGAACTGCCATTCTCATCGGCGTTATTTCCGATACCCACGGTTTGCTGCGCCCAGAAGCGCTGCTGGCTTTGCGCGGGTCGAAACACATTATCCATGCAGGGGACGTGGGCGCGCCCGAGATCCTTGACCAACTCGCGGCCATCGCGCCCGTAACCGCCATCCGCGGCAATATCGACAAAGCCGCGTGGGCGCGCAGATTGCCCGAGACCGAAGCCGTCGAGATCGGCGGCGTTTTGATCTATGTGTTGCACGATTTGAAGCAGCTTGATCTGAAGCCGGGAGCGGCCGGATTCCAAGTCGTGATTTCTGGCCACAGCCACGTTCCCAAGCAGGAGACTCGCGACGGCGTGCTCTATTTCAATCCTGGAAGTGCGGGACCGCGAAGGTTCAAGCTGCCGGTAACGATAGGGAGGCTGATCGCGGAAGGCGGGAGAGTCCGCGGAGAGATCATCTCGATTTGCGATTGACTGCTTGACACGAATCCCACTTCTAGCGCGGCTTACTAATAAACTCCCGCGCGAGAAATGGGGCACCCGTCTGTTTGAATATTTGCGTTGCTACAATCCCAAAGCATGTCCATTTCGTTTCAGATTGATTCCCGCAGCGGCAGGGCACGCACGGGGCGGCTGCTCACGCCACACGGCGTCGTCCAAACTCCTATTTTCATGCCGGTGGGAACGGTTGGGACGGTGAAGGGTGTGCCGCAGGACACGCTGGAAGAATTGGGCGCGCAGATTATTCTGGGCAACACGTATCACCTCTATTTGCGGCCTGGGGTCGAAACGGTCAGAAAGCTGGGCGGGCTGCATGGGTTTATGGCGTGGCGGCGGGCGATCCTGACCGACTCGGGCGGGTTTCAGGTTTTCAGCCTGAACGAATTGCGCAAGGTCTCGGAAGAGGGCGTGACGTTTCGTTCGCACCTGGACGGGTCGTCGCATTTTTTCAGTCCGGAGAGCGCGATGGAGGCGCAGATCGGGCTGGGCGCGGACATCATCATGGCGTTTGATGAGTGTACGGAGTATCCGGCGGATCGGGCGCGGATGCGGGCGTCGATGGAATTGACGGCGAGGTGGGCGGCGCGGAGCAAGAAGTATTTTGAGGAGCATAAGAACGAGGTGCCGTGGGCGGACGGCATTCAGCACTCAGCACTTAGCATTCAGCCAATGCAAGATCCTGCCGCAGGCCATTCTGGGGCGGCTGTCCCCACGCAATCTCTGTTTGGCATCGTGCAAGGGGGGATGGATCGGGAGCTGCGGCGCGAGTCTGCGGAGCGGACGATTGAGATTGGGTTTCCTGGCTACGCCATCGGTGGGTTGAGTGTAGGGGAGCCGCGCGAGCTGACACGCGAGATTGTGGAGTCGACGCTGGAGCATTTGCCGGTGGATAAGCCGCGCTATCTCATGGGAGTGGGGACGCCGGAAGAAATTGTTGAGTATGCAAATCTTGGCGTGGACATGATGGATTGCGTGCTGCCGACGCGGGCGGCGCGCCATGGGCTGCTGTTTACCTCGGAGGGCCGAGTTTCGATCAAACAGGCGCGCTATGCGCAGGATGCGGGGCCGCTCGACCCGAATTGCGGCTGCCGGGTGTGCCAGCGCTACTCGCGGGCCTATTTGCGTCATCTTTATGCATCCAATGAATTGCTGGCCCAGGTCTTGAATACCATCCACAATCTGAGTTTCTACCTTGACACTATGAGGCGGGTGCGGCATTCTAGTTCACTTGGGGAAGAGTGCCGTTTTCTTTCCAGTGTATGGTCGCGACCAAAATCGTAGACCTTGCCGGGAAGGCCTCCCTCGATGAAAGCCTGCAGCTGAAGGAACCCGGCCGAAGTCGATCCAAACCCCGTGGTGAAATAACAGCTCCCGCGGCGCGCATGCGCGGGTAGTTTTTCGCGGATGCATGTGCGCTGACGTTTTGAAATATGCAAGCTCTGCTCATATTGCAAGCACCCGGCGGTGGCGGTCTGTCGCTCGTGATCATGTTTGTGCCCATGATCGCTATTTTTTACTTTCTTTTGATCCTGCCCCAGCAGCGCAAGCAGAAAAAATGGCAGGCCATGCTGGATCAGCTCAAGACTGGCGACAAGGTGACAACCACCGGCGGCCTGCGCGGTACGATCATTGCGTTGAAGGATGACGCAATCCATCTGCGGGTGCCGCCGGATAATCTGCGGCTGGAAGTGACCAAGGCCTCGGTGGCGGTTGTAACGACTGCCGAGGATGATACTGCGAAGGCCAAGTAGAACCAGAACTATTAGAAGAAGCACTACTATTCGGATCCTGTTCGCACGGAAATTGTTTTCATCATGAACAAGAATCTTCTCTGGAAGCTCGTATTCATCATCGGCACGATGCTCTTTTTCCTGTTCGGAATCTTTGGGATTCCGAAGAGCTTTTCCGGTCAGGGCCTGCTTGCGGCGCTGACCGATCACATTCACCTCGGGCTCGATTTAAAGGGTGGAACACACCTGATTTTGCAGGTGCAGGTGAATGACGCGGTCAACGTGGTGGCGCAGAATGCTATCGAAGTGCTGAAAGAGCAGCTGCACACCCGCAAGATTGACTACACCGACGTTTCGCAATCGGACCAGCAGAATAATCCCGACCACCTCGTAGTGAAAGGCGTGCAGCCCGGGGCGCGCGGAGACTTGCTCAGCATTGTGCACGACCATCTGCCTGACTACGACGTGACCGGTGGCCCGGACAATTCCTGGAACTTGACGATGCGGACTTCGAGTCTGAATGAGCTCAAGGAAAGAGCGGTCACCCAGGCGATCGATACGATTCGCAATCGTATTGACGCGCTCGGCGTCAGCGAGCCGACCATTGAACCGCACGGGCTGGGGCAATATCAGATTCTGGTGCAATTGCCGGGCGTGGACGATTCCGGGCGCGTGAAGGACATCATGCAGTCCACCGCGATGCTTGAGATCAAGCAGATGACCGGCGGGCCTTACCCCAGCGAGCAGGCTGCGCTGCAGGACAAGGGCGGCATCGTGCCAGCGGATGCGATCCTGCTGCCCGGTCAGTGCGCCAACGGAACCGAGCAGACCTGGTGCTTCGTGTCGCGCATTTCCGCGGTCAGCGGCAAGGATTTGCGGGACGCTGCGGCCAGCAGCGATCAGAACGGCCAGCCCAGCGTGACTTTTTCGCTCACAGGTGACGGGGGACAGAGGTTTTATAACTTCACTTCCGCTCACGTCGGCGACAGTTTGGCGGTCGTGCTCGACAATAAAGTGCAGGAAGTGGCCAACATTAAGGAACCGATTCGCGACCAGGGCTCGATCAGCGGTGGGCACATGAGCGAGCAGGCGGCGAAAGACCTTTCCATGGTTCTGCGTTCCGGTGCGCTTCCCGCCAGCATTAAGTATCTGGATGAGGAGACCGTGGGGCCGTCGCTGGGTGCCGATTCGATCCGCTCCGGCGTGCTGGCGGCCGTCATCGGCATGGTGGCGGTGCTGATCTTCATGCTGATCTACTATCGGGGCGCCGGCATCAATGCGGATCTGGCGCTGATCATGAATCTGATTATTCTGCTCGGGTTCCTCGGGTGGTCGACCATTGCCGGGGTCAACGTCGCCCTGACCTTGCCGGGAATTGCGGGTGTGATTCTCACGGTTGGCATGGGCGTGGATTCCAACGTACTGATCTTCGAGCGCATTCGCGAAGAGTTGCGCAATGGCAAGACGCCGCCGTCGGCGGTGGATCAGGGTTTCAGTCATGCCTGGATCACGATCGTGGATACGCACGTCACGACGATCGTTTCGGCAGCGATTCTGTTTATCTTTGGGACCGGTCCGGTGAAGGGGTTCGCGACTACGCTGACGTTTGGTTTGCTGGCGAACCTATTTACTGCTGTGTTCGTGTCGCGCGTCATTTTCGACTGGGTGCTCAGCCGCAAGGAACGCGGGGAAGCGCTCAGCATTTAGGAAATTGAGTGAAGTGAATTGAGTAATTGGGAAATTTGGTAATTGGGAAATTGAAAACCGACGAGGTCGGCGCTGTCACGGGCTTTTCAATTACTCAATTACTAAATTTCCCAATTACCAAATCTTTGCTAAGTCATAGATAGATAAGAGGCTAAATAAACTCGTGGAGTTCTTTCGCAATACCAACATAGATTTTCTGGGGAAGAAGTGGTATTTTCTCGCCTTTTCGCTGGTCTTTAGCGTGGCTGGCTTATTTTCCATGCTGTTTGTGAACCACATTCCGTGGGGAGTGGATTTTCGCGGCGGGACGCTGGTGTCGGTGAAGTTCTCGCATGCGCCGGACTACGGTGCGATTACCTCGGAAATGGATCATGCGGGCTTAAAGACCCCGAAGATTCAACGCATTGGCGCCGTTCCGGACAACGAGGTGCTGATCGACCTCGACGTGCGCGAAACCAGCGAGCAGGATCTGAGCCAGGGTAAGAACAAGATCATCCAGGCGCTCGAGACCAAGGTTCAGCCGGGCAAGATTGACTTGAATAATGCCAGCTTTTTGACCATCAAGAATTATCTGCTCGACAAAGATCCGTTGCACCTGGGCACCGATGCCGATCAGAAATATGGAGCGCAGGCTCAGGCTGTCGCCGATTATTACAAGACGCAGGGCGGGGTTTTGAGTTCGTTTGACCAGCTGAAAGGCGCTGCTGGCGTGGATCCCGCGGTTGTGGCATCGCTGACGGACGGCTTCTACCTTTCCGATTTCGGTGTGCGCGATGTGCAGATCATCGGGCCGCAGGTGGGCAGCCAACTCCGCACGCAGGCAGGACTTGCCACCCTTTATTCTCTGCTGGGGATGCTGGTTTACCTGGGTTTCCGGTTTGAGTGGATTTACGGCGTTGCGGCTGTGGTGACGGTATTTCACGACACTTTGATTACAGTGGGGGCGTTTTCCATCACTAATACCCCGATTACGCTGACCGTGATTGCGGCCATTCTGACCCTGATTGGTTACTCTAATAACGACACGATCGTGGTATTTGACCGCATCCGGGAAAACATTAAACTCATGCGGCGGGAGAAACTGTCGGAGATCGTTAACCGGAGCATCAATCAGACTTTAAGCAGAACGATCTTGACAGCGGGCCTTACCTTCCTTACCGTACTCGCACTCTTTTTATTCGGCGGCGAGGTGCTTCGTGGATTCAGCCTCGCGCTGGTCATTGGCATCTTAATCGGGACCTATTCGTCGATTGCGATTGCCGCTCCGATTCTGGTGGCTTACCAGGATTGGCGGATTGAAAAAGGCAAGCGTCCGGTCGGTATGGCGGTCAGAACTAAGTAAGTTACCCGATGGCGCAGCAGTCGTGGTTGCGGCAGGCTCGCGTGGGGGGCATTGCGGTAAGCCTTCTACTGTAAGGAGTTAGAGGGGTTTTGCTTCTCAACATCACGGGCGCCGACTGGGCTGAATGGCTTGGGGCGTACCTGGAGAAATTGGGAGCAAAGAGGAAGCAGCCGGTGTCTAAATGTCCGTAGGGGTCTGAAAGCAGTTAGGGGAGAATCACTATGTTTGAAGACAGTCTTATCGAATCCGGCGGCAAGCTGAAAACGAAGCGGGGATGGACGTCCATCGTCTCGTTCGGCATTCAGATTGGGATCATCGGCGTGATGGTTCTGATCCCGTTGATTTTCACGGAAGCCTTGCCTAAGGGACAAATGATGTTCCTTCTGGTGGCCCCCCCGCCACCTCCACCGCCTCCACCGCCCGCAGCTGCGATGGTGCAGCATGTGAGGGTGGTTCAGACCGACATCGTAAATGGTGAGTTGCGCACGCCTACTAAGATTCCGGAAAAGATCAAAATGATTCAGGAAGACGAAGCGCCGCCAGCCATGGCCTCGGCGGGCGTCGTCGGTGGCGTACCGGGTGGAATTCCGGGCGGACAGATGGGCGGCGTGATTGGCGGCATCATCAGCGCAACGCCGGTGGCCGTGCCGAAGGTAGCCACTCCGCAGCGCGTGAGGGTTTCGTCCGGCGTATCATCTGGACTGCTGATCCGCAGAGTCAATCCGACCTATCCGCCGCTGGCGCGTCAGGCCCGCATTCAGGGCGTGGTGATTCTGCAGGCGCAGATCAGCAAAGATGGCAGCATCGAAAACCTGCAGTTGATCAGCGGGCATCCGATGCTGGCGCCGGCCGCGATCGAAGCCGTGAAGCAGTGGAAGTACAAGCCGTACCTGCTGAACGGAGAACCGGTCGAGGTTGATACGCAGGTGCAGGTGAACTTCACGCTCGCCGGGGGCTAAACTCCCATCGCAGCGCGGTTTGAGTGATACGCAGAAGTGTTCATAGCCCTCCCCTTCCCACCTTTAATATTCGGTGGCCGGGAGGGGCTTTCCAGAAGCCTGGGCACGGCCGCCGTACCGGAACATTATTATTTTCTTCGTAAAAGGGATGGCCAGCCGGGTATCGGGATAAGCGGCGAAAGCTGGGCGTCTGCCAGAACGAATTTGGGCTGACGAGGGCACCGCAAGACGCATCACAGTGTCCAAGTAAAGTAGAAAAGTTCCGAGGAGGGAAAAGCAACTCATGTTCGCAACTCACGTAGCAGGAGCAATTCTCAGTCACGTTTCCGTCGCAGCCACCTGGATGGTCCAGGAAGGCGGCGGCGCCATGGCGACCGATCCTTTGGGCTTGTGGAAGGCAATGGGATGGGTTGCACGAACCGTCGTCATTATTCTGTTCATCATGTCGGGCTGGTCGATCGGCGTGATGATCGATCGCTGGATGGCCTATAGCGCGGCTCGCAAACAGTCGCGCGCATTTGCCCCTGCCGTGGCGGGAGCTCTGCGCGATGGCCGTATTGATGAAGCCATCAAGGTTGCCGAGCGCAACAAGAAAAGCCACCTGGCCAAGGTTGTTACCGCCGGCCTGATGGAATTCAAGGCTCACCAGGATTCTCCGGGCGCAATCCCTGGCGAAACCATTGAAGCCTCCAAGCGCGCTCTGGAACGTACTGAAGCCATCGTCCACGCCGAACTGAAGCGCGGACTGGGCGGCCTCGCCACCATCGGTTCGACTGCTCCCTTCGTGGGACTGTTCGGAACGGTGATGGGCATTCTGAACGCGTTCATCGGCATCAACAATTCGAAGGCCACCGGTCTGGCTGCAGTCGCCGGCGGTATCGCGGAAGCGCTGGTAACGACGGCCATCGGGCTGCTCGTCGCCATCCCTGCCGTCATGATGTTCAACTATCTGACCGGTCGCGTGGAAGCGTTCGACGTGGAAATGGACAACTCGTCGAGCGAATTGATTGACTACTTCCTCAAGAAGCGCGGCGACGTCAGACGGTAAGAAAGCTCCCTTTCTCGGGCGTAGACGCGCGAGAAAAGGGCACAGTCTCTGCATGAGTTGCTTGTCCGGCGCTGGAGGATTTCCGGCGCCGGGCTTCCCAACCTCTAGCGGAGCGCCCCGCGGAAGAGCGCGCGGCGGAAGTATGGGAGATACCCAGCTATGGCATTAGCGAAACGAAACGAAGGAGCGAAGGTCAGCTCGGAAATCAATGTCACGCCCATGGTGGACGTGATGCTGGTGCTGCTGATCATCTTCATGGTGGTTACACCCATGCTGCAGAAAGGCGTCAGCGTGGATATGGCCCCCGTCAACAATCCGGAACAGATGCCGGATGCGGATAAAGAAGACGCACTGCTGGTTTCCATTGTCCGGGACGGCACCGTATATTTTGGAACCGAAAAAATCTCGGTCGACAATTTGACGACCAGGGTGAAAGATCGCCTGGCCAACAAGCAGGACAAGCGCGTGTATGTGAAAGCGGACATGCGGACTCACTTCGGCGACGTGGTGAAAGTAGTAGACAGCGTTCGTGCCGCCGGGGTCGATGATCTTGGCTTGCTCACCGAACAGAAACACACAACTCCAAATGCCCCGCCAGCTCCGGCTGCGCCTGGGCAGTAGTCAGGGCAAATAGAGGAGAACGACCATGGGAATGTCACTCGGATCGGGCGGAGGCCAAAGTGCAAACATCAACGTCACGCCGCTGATCGACGTGCTGTTGGTGCTGTTGATCATCTTTATGGTGATCTCGCCCGTAACCCCCAAAGGATTGGATGCGCTGGTGCCGCAGCCGCCTCCGCCGAACGCGCCCAAGAACGTGAATCCCGACCGCACCATCGTCGTGCAATTGATCGACCGTGGTACAGGCTCGGACCCAGGCTTGAAGATCAACAACGAAGACGCGACCTGGGACAACTTGCAGGGGCGCCTGACCGACATTTACAAGCAGCGCGCGGAAAAGGTCATGTTTGTGAAGGGCGACGACGCTATCGCCTTCGCCAAGGTCGCCAATGTGATTGACATCGCTCATGCCGCCGGCGTGGATAAGGTCGGTCTGATCACCGCGAAGATTGAAGCGGGCAACTGAACTGCCCGTCCGGCATGCCGGGCACTCGTTTTTCGTAGTCGGTCCACTGCACGGGAGCGTGCTGCTTCCGTGCTGCCGCGGCCTAACGCTGATCGTGGTTTTGTCGTGCTTTCGTCGTTGCTTCATCAGACCGAGCTGGCGGTGGTTCGTTGTACCGCGCTTGTCAAACTGCGGTCTGTGGGCCTAGGATGCTGTGTCGAGGGAGACTGATACCGCAATGAATAAGAACTCGAAGCTGATCACGCTGGCGGCAGCAGTGCTGGCGCTGCTCTCCTCTGTGGGATGTAACAAGCTGCTGGCCCGTGACCAGCTCAACAAGGGCGTGGAATCTTACAAGAACAACCACTACGAACAGGCCATTGGGCACTTCCAAAAGGCCGTGGAGCTCGATCCAGCCCTGATCAATGCCCGTATGTATCTGGCTACGGCGTATGTGTCGCAATACATTCCCGGCGTGGACTCGCCCGATAATCTGAGCACGGCCCAGCAGGCGATCACCGAATATCAGAAAGTGATTGATGCCAATCCCTCACGTGATCAGAAAGTAAACAGCGCCAAGGGCATCGCCTACCTGTACTTGAATGAAAAGAAGTGGGATGACGCGAAGAAGTACTACCGTATGGCGTCGGACCTGGACCCGAACGATCCCGAACCTTACTACTCGGTCGGCGTAATCGATTGGACGGCTTGCTACCAGCCGCGGATGGAAGAACGCGCCAAGCTGGGCATGAAGCCGGAAGAGAATCTGAATCCAAAAAATAAAGATCAGGCGAAGGTTTGCGCGGAGTTGAAGGCGAAGAACACGCCCTACATCCAGGAAGGCATTGACAGCCTCACCAAAGCCATTCAGATTCGGCCGGACTATGACGATGCCATGGCCTACCTGAACCTGATGTACCGCGAAAAAGGTGACGTCGAGTGCGACGATCTCGCTGCTCGCGCGGAAGACCTGAAGACGGCAGACCACTGGGTCGATGAAACTCTGCGAGTGAAGAAGGCGAAAGCCGAAAAAGCGGCGCAGAGCCAGGGCGGCGGAATTGTCATGGACACGCCGAAATAACTGAGTTGCTGCTCGTGAGTTCAGCCTCCTTCGCCCGCCGGGCGCGGGAGGCTTTTTCTTTCGTTGGACACTTCGGCAGACAATTCTGCCGCGAAAGTTGGAGCGCCATTCATTTGCTATAGAGGCGGACTTCGACTCTGGTGAACTGCCAGCGCAGAATCTTCGGGAACGATTCCGGGAGAATTTGCGTCAACATCACGGTCGTGGGGTCGGGGTTGTCTGCTGGCCCGTTGTTCATCAGCATGATCCACACGCGAGGGTGGCTGGACGCGATGGTGCGCAGAAAATCCGCCGTGGGCTTGCCGGTGAAATCGCGGTAGTCGAGGCTGGCTCCGTGGTAGGGAAACAGAATCTGCGGTCCGAGTTGATCAGTAAAATGTTGATCGCCAAAATCTGGACTTGCGGTATTCTCTCCGGTCCTCAGGGAGCGGACAAACTCATAAGGGATGCGGGTTCCGGCAATGTGGAAGACGACTGCATCTCCCGGCTGGGCGTGGTCAAGAATGAAGTTGGCGGCTGAGACGGAGGCGTCCCGCTCATTGTCGAAGTCATGAGTGTAAACGAAGAAAATTCCCTCCGAGCCAAGCAGCCAGATCCCGGCGAGCACGGCCGAGAGCAGCCATGATGGGCGCAGCCGCGCCAGCCCGGCCGCCGCGAAAATCAGGAGTGGGGGCAGACAGAAGATCATGTAGCGGCTGAGAAAAACCGGGCGGGCAAACGACAGGAGCACAGTGAGCGCGACCGGGAATAACAGCCAGAGAAGCAGAAACTGGCTCCGCCATGGTTCCCAGTTCGTGGTTCCTTTCTGATCTTCCGTCTCGCCGTCGCCGGACAACCGCCGTCTGGCAGAGGCTACCGCCGCGATGCAGGCTACGACATAGAGGGTTAGAAGGCCCCAGTTGCTGCCGCCGGCCAGCTCCGAGTAAAACTCGAGTACATCTCGCAGGCCGGGCCGTTGAATCCAGCGGATCGGACCGGCTCCCGTTTTGGCGACGAAAATCAGCAGAGGGAGTACGGCGAGCCCAATGGTAATCCAGACGCGCCGGATTTGCTTCGCGAGCGGCGGGCATGGTTGTGTCGACTGATCAAAACTGCGCGCGCCGCTTCGCAGCCTGCGCAACGCCATCCAGTGCGTCACCAGCAGCAGAAACGCGTAAAAGTGCGCGTATACGGCCAGGATACTGACCAGGACGTAGCCGATGCGATTTCGGCGCGTCGGCGCGCGAAGAAACGCAATCAGGAAGCCCGAGGAGAGCGTCGCCAGCAGCAGGAAGAGGGCGTAGCTGCGAGCCTCCTGAGAGTAGCGAACGCTATACGCATTGAAGGTCAACAGACCGGCTGCGATCAACGCGACTCGGCGGTCATACAATTGCCACGCGAGCCAGTAAATTGCCGGGATCGCGGCAACGGCGATGAGCACGGAGAGGCTGCGGATGAAAAACTCGCTCTGGCCCTTGGGCGGTTCAAGCCGCAGCCAGACCCGGAGCAGCAGGTAGTAGAGCGACATGTTGGCTTCGCGCCACCAGAGCAGATGCAGGAAGTTGCCCAAGTTCATCCGGGCGACTTCCACACTGAAACACTCATCAAACCAGAAGGGCTTGCGCGCTAGGAAGAGAAACCGAACCACGGCGCCAGCAACGAGCAGCACAAAAAGAGTCAGCCAGTGAACTCGACGATCTGGGTCTCGATGAGCCGGTTCTCGACGAGCTGGGTCTGGTGGGAGCGGTGCAAGGTTTGAGGTCTGGTGCGCCGCGGATTCAGGTGGCTGCATGCTGGCGTTGGAAGTCCCTGCAATTCCAGATGATACTATGCTGAAGCAGTTTCACATGTCCTCCCTGGAAACCGCCGCGCGATACAACCCGGAGGCGACGCCGAGAGACGCTCGCTGGAAGGGATACGTGTCGGTGATCGTGCCGGTTTACAACGAGGCCGCGCACCTGGACGAATTGTTGCAGGCCATTCAAGCCTCGCCGGTGAAAAAGGAAATCATTATCGTCGACGACGGCTCGACTGACGGCACGCGCGAGAAATTGCAAGCGCTACCGCCTACCGATGATGTGACGATCGTTTTTCATGAGAAAAACTACGGCAAAGGTGCAGCCATTCGTACCGCTCTCGCCTATGCGCGGGGCGAGTATTTACTGATCCAGGATTCCGATCTCGAATACGATCCGCAGGATTACGCCGCGTTGCTGCGACCGCTCGAAACCGATAGGGCGAACGTCGTCTATGGGGTGCGCCCGGACCGACCGGAGCGCGGGTTGCGCTTTTTCCTGGGAGCTAAGCTGCTGACCCACCTTACAAACCTCCTCTACGGCGCGGGCATTCACGACGAAGCGACCTGCTATAAAGTCATTCGGCGTACTTTGGTGGATCGGATGCAACTGGAGTGTCGCCGCTTTGAGTTCTGCCCGGAGGTGACGGCGAAACTGTGCCGGATGGGCGAGAAGATCGAAGAGGTTCCGATTTCGTACCACCCTCGCTCGGCGGTGGAAGGTAAAAAGATCCGCCATTCCGATGGATGGATGGCGATCTGGACCTTGATCCGTTACCGCTTCGGACTGCGTGCGAGATGGATGCGGCCGGAGCCCGCTGGCGGTGAGAACCTCCCGTTTGCGGTAAGCTTCCAACGCCTGCCGCCGTCCTAGAGGAATACAAGTTAGGAATACAAGTCGCGATGGCTGAAAGTCAGGCGAAGACCGACACCGCGATCACCGACAGTCCGAACGCGGCGCGAAGGTTTGCCTTGCCGGCTCCGATGCGCAGGTCGCTGATCCGGCTCATGCTGCTATCGTTCGTCCTGCAGATTGCGGCCATTGGAATTCTTCGCGAGTACAAGACGCGGACCGGAGACGACCACTTCGCGTTCGGTTGGGAAATGGGCCGCATCGGCCGCTCCATCGCGCTGGGTCAGGGTTTCAGTAATCCGTATGGAGGCAGTACCGGTCCGACCGCGTGGGAACCTCCGTTGTATCCGTACCTCATCGGCGGAGTCTTCAGGTTGTTTGGCGTTTACACCTACGCGGCGGCCTGGGTACTACTGACCATCAACAGCTTGCTGGCGGCACTGACGTGTATTCCGGTTTACCTGATCTCCGAGCGAACGTTCGCGAATCGAGTCTTTGACGAACGCGTTGCGCTCTGGTCGGCGCGGACGTGGGCGCTGCTGCCCTACGTCTGGTACTGGTCGATTCACTGGCTGTGGGATACGACTTTTACTCCGCTCGTGCTTAGCCTGATTTTTCTGGTTGCCCTCGAGATGGAAGAGTGGGCGGGCATTCGCGGCTGGGTGCTCTTTGGCGCGCTATGGGGCGTCGGCGCGCTCGCGAACCCCTCGATGCTCACTTTTCTGCCCTTCTGTGGTTTGTGGATCTGGCGGCAGAGATTCAAGCGAAGCTTGCCTTCGCTGGCTGGAGTTGCCGTGTCGTCGGCGGTTTTTTTTCTGGTGCTCACGCCGTGGTTAGTTCGTAATTACGAGGTCTTCGGGCGCTTCGTTTTTCTACGCGACGATTTCGGGCTGCAGCTTCGGCTGGGAAACTGGAAAGGCGCCGACGGCATGCTGATGGCCTACCTCCAGCCCAGCCAGAACAAGCTGGAGTTCGAGAAATTTCAGAGCATGGGCGAGTTGTCTTATTCAGCCGACTGCAAACGCCTTGCCTTCGAATGGATTCGTCAAAATCCCGCGCGGTTTATGGAGATCAGCCTGAAGCGCTTCTTCTACTATTGGAACGGTGTTCCCCGGGACACCAGCAGCCTGGCGCCGGTGGATTTTCGCAGTTCTCTGTTTCTGGCGAGTTCCGTGCTCGGGATGTGGGGGCTGGGACGCGCGATCCGCCAAAAGCGGCGCGGAGCATGGCTTTTCGCGGGACTGCTTCTGACATATCCTACGACCTACTACTTTGTATTTCCCAGTGCGCGGTACCGGCATGTCATCGAGCCGGAGCTGTTCATACTGGCGGTTTTCCTGATCTCGCAGGCCGTGCTGCGCGCTGAGCCAATTGCGGATCAGCACTAACCGATCGTTTCGCGGCTCCAGTAAAATATGCAGTCTTGCCGAAGGGCAAAGAGGCAGCACAGCCGGCAGATATTTTGCACGTTCATTTCTATGTTCAAGAAGATTCTCATCGCGAACCGGGGCGAGATTGCGGTGCGCGTCATCCGCGCCTGCCATGAAATGGGAATTTCCGCGGTTGCCGTCTACTCTGACGTGGATCGCGCGTCGTTGCACGTCCGCAACGCCGAGGAGGCTTATCCGATCGGGGCGCCGGCAGCGTCCGAGTCTTACCTGAATATTCAGAAGATTCTTGATGTGGCCGCGCGATCGGGAGCAGATGCGATTCACCCTGGTTATGGATTTCTATCTGAAAATGCGCAGTTTGCCCGAGCCTGCACCGACGCGGGGATAAAGTTCATTGGCCCTACAGCCGCAGCCATGGACGCGATGGGTTCGAAAACGAAGGCGCGGCAGGCCATGGAGCGCGCGGGTGTGCCGATTGTGCCGGGCACTTCAAGCGGTCTGGAATCGTGCGATCAGGCGGAAGAAGTCGCTGCCCGCATCGGGTATCCGGTGATGCTGAAGGCTGCGGCGGGCGGCGGGGGCAAGGGTATGCGGTTGGTGCAGGCGCGGGAAGATCTGAAGTCAGCGCTGGAAGGCGCGCGCAGTGAGGCCCAGCGCTCGTTTGGAGACGGCGAAGTCTACATCGAGAAGGCGATCATCAATCCGCGGCACATCGAAATGCAGGTGCTGGCCGACGAGCACGGAAACACGGTGTATCTCGGCGAGCGCGAGTGTTCACTGCAGCGCCGCCATCAGAAAGTGGTCGAGGAGGCGCCTTCACCGATCGTTGATGCTGACATGCGGCGCAGGATGGGCGAGGTTGCAGTTCGCGTGGCTCAGGCTGCGGGATACACGAATGCCGGCACGGTGGAATTTCTGGTTGGGCAATCTAAGACTGACCAATCTGAGATTGGCCAGTCTGGGAAAGAACAACAACGCAACTTTTATTTTCTCGAGATGAACACTCGGCTGCAGGTGGAGCATCCGGTGACCGAGCTGGTCACGGGGCTTGATCTGGTGCATCTGCAGATTCGCATAGCGGCCGGTGAGTGCCTGCCCTTCACGCAGGACGAGGTGCAGATCCGCGGGCATGCCATTGAGTGCCGCATCTACGCTGAAGATCCCGACAATAATTATTTCCCCAGCCCAGGGAAGATTACGCTGCTGCTACAGCCTTCGGGTCCGGGAATCCGCCGGGACAGCGGCGTGTACGAAGGCTGGACCGTGCCCATGGACTACGATCCACTGCTGGCCAAGCTGATCGGCTACGGTGCGGACCGCGAGCAGGCAATGAGCCGGCTGACTCGTGCGTTGAACGAATACTTTGTGGGCGGGATCAAAACCAACATTTCTCTGTTCCGGCGGATTCTGAACGATCCGGATTTTCGCGGCGCGAAGATCGATACCGGCTTTCTAGATCGGCTGCTCAAACGAAAAGAAGACACGTCAGCCGATGAGGAGGCCGCGGAGGTTGCTGCTATAGCGGCCGGTTTATTTGCTGCGCTCGATGCGAGAATTGCCAACGGATCCAAGGGTGCCACGGATACGAGCTCGAACTGGAAGGCCGCAGCGCGTCGTGAGGCGATGCGGTGAGGCGTTTTAGTCACGTGCGGGCTTCATGACGTACGACATCACCATCGACGGCAAGCACTACCGGCTCGATCTCAATCGGGCAGACGGTGTCTGGTCCTGCCTTGTCGACGGCCGCGAAGTCGAGGTCGACGCCGTGCTGGTGCGGCCCGACGTGCTCTCTCTCCGCATCGGCAACTTGGCTTACGAAGTGAAGTGCGAACGCGTCGCCGGCGAAATGCATCTCTGGGTGGGCAGCCAGCGATTTGCGGCGGAGGTACGGGATCCGCGTTCGTTCCGCGGGCGCGTCCGCGCACTGGATGAGCAGGGCCCCAGGAAACTGACTGCTCCGATGCCGGGCAAGATCGTTCGCGTGCTGGTCAGCCAGGGCGCTGAGGTTGAGGCGGGTGCGGGCGTGCTTGTGGTCGAGGCGATGAAGATGCAAAACGAAATCAAATCGCCGAAGAAGGGAACGATCCAGAAGATTCTGGTCAGTGAAGGCGCTGCGGTGAACGCTGGAGACATCCTGGCAATCGTTGAATAATCAAATCCCCGGTATTCAGATCGATGAATATTCGGATCGATTCAGAAAATCCTGCAAGACTTGATCACTTATTTTTCCACGCCGTTGCTGTCGAGAACTCTCTTCGCGTAGTAATCCTCAACTTTGGCGGAATCGCGCAAAACCTCGTAATACGCGGCCTTGAGCAACTGCTCGCGGCGATCGTGAAGCTGTGAACGGATGGCTTGCTGGACTCGCGGATCGGAGAATTCGCGCTGGCCCGCGGGTTCCTTCGATACCAATTTCACGATGCGGAAGCCGACGAACTGGTTTCCCGGACCCGACACCGTGATGACTGGACTGATCTGGCCAGGCTTGAGTTTCATCACCGCATCGCGGGTCGCGGGATCGGCGCGGTTCAGACCAGACTCGGGAGTGGTGCCGAGATCCCCGCCGTTGCCCGAAGTCTCCGGGTCCTCGGAGTATTTCATGGCCAAACTGGCAAAGTCGTCGCCACTTTCGAGGCGGTTGGCGATCATGTCGATTTTCTTGCGGGCCTCGGCTGCGTTTTGCGCTTTTTCATTCTGGTTCTGGGCCTGCGGGTTGGGCGCCGGAGTCACCATGATCTGGGCCAGGTGGTACTGGGTCTCGATCAGGTTGAACTCGCCTTTGTGCGCATTGTAGTAGTCGGAGATATCCTGCTCGCTGACATTGATCTTGGAAGAGACTTCTTTGTTCATCACCTTTTCCAGAGTGATGGAGCGCCGGATGTCGCGCTTGAAATCGGGCAGCGTGATCTTCTTCTCCTTCAGCCGCTTTTCAAACTCCTCTTCCGAAGAGGGAGATTTGATCTCGTTATATTTGCGGTCGACTTCCTCGTCGGTAGCCAATAGGCCGAGCTTCTCGGCGCGGCGCATGACGATTTCGTCCTCGATGAGCTGGTGCAGAATGTTCAGACGCAAAGCCGTGGCCTGCTCGCCGGTGGGTTGCTGCTGGGCGGAGGCAACCTGGTTGTCGTAGTAGCTGTCGACATCCGACTTTAGGATCTTGCGGCCGTCGACCGTAGCCATCACGTCGCCGCCGGTCTTCGAATTGCAAGCGCCCAAAATGATCAGCAGAGCGGCGGTCGAAATCGCCGCGGCGAGCTGGACCAAGAAAGAGATTTTTCTCAAGAGCATTTCTCCGTTCCACACTGCAACTAAAAGCGAAACCCAGACAGCGGCTGCCTGCTTCCGGCTCACTGAATGAATTACCTGGTTTTACTTCGACGCCGGCGCCGCGGCTGCTGGAGCGTGCTGGGGCACGGATTCTCCGGCGTCTTTCAGAGCCGCGTCCAGTATGGCGCGGATCTTGCTCGCCGGAACTACGCCGTCGACCTTCTGGCCATTAATGAACAGGGCCGGCGTTCCGTTCACTCCCAAGTCATCGGCTTCCTTCATCGAGGCTCTCACTGCATCTTCGTTCTGTGCCTTCACGCAGGCTTGCAGCTTTTCCGCGTCCAGGTTGTGTTTCTGACCTTGCAGCGTCGCCATCTTGTCGATGGCGTCGAAGCGCGCCGCAGGAGTTTTTTCCGTGTCCACCTCGCGCTTGTTGGCATGGATGTAGTCGGCGAAGTCCCAGTAGGCGTCGTTATTTTGAGCGGCCAGGCAATTTGCATCTACCGCGGCATGCAGCGCCCAGGGATGAATTTCCGTCAGCGGATCGTCTTTGTAAATGAATGTGACGCGGTCGCCATACTCCTGCAAGATTTCGGGAAACAGCAGCCGGTGCATCTGGGCGCAGAAGGGGCATTCGAAGTCGTCGAAATTAACCACCACAACCTTCGCGGCCTTGGTTCCGCGCGAAGGCCGGCCGCTGACGTCGATCTTGCTCATCACTTCGGCAAACGGATCCTTGGTCAAGTCGAACCGCGTCACGCGCAACATGGTGGCGCGATCCTTGGACAGCAGGAATTTGTAGTCCTTCTGCTTGCCCTCGCCGCCGTCAATGCTCACCGCTACCGTGTCATATCCCGGCATGTCGGTACTAGGGGCGATCGCGCCGACTACGATCTTTACTTCCGCCGGAATGTTGTAGAAAGCGCGTACCTGGCGCTCGATCTTACGAGCCAAATCAGGGGGTGCCGACTGGGCAACGCAGCCCAGGCAAACCAGAAGCAGAACGAACAGAGAACGTCGAATTAGGGTCACCAGGAACCGCCTCAGCATCACTTGTCGTCGCTTCGATTATCTCACAGGGTTTGGGAGGCGGCCCGGAGGTGGCCAGATCCTGCGGCTTCTAGCCGGTGCGGCGAAGTTGTTCGGCGGGCAGCAAAGTGTTCATCGATCCGGAGCGGAAGCCTTCCAGGTCGAGGGTGACGAACTTGAATCCCAGCGCCTTGAAGATGGCCGTGAACTGGGCTGCCATTGCAGGGTTCAGAGCGCGTTCCAGTTCTTCGCGGTCAATCTCGATGCGGATAATGTCGCCGTGATGGCGCACGCGGAATTGCCGGAACCCGAGGGCACGAATCGCATCTTCGCCGCGCTCGACTACGGAGAGCGCCTCGCGCGTGACAGGGCGACCGTACTCGATGCGCGAGGAAAGGCAGGCAGACGCGGGCTTGTCCCAGACGCGAAGTCCGGCCTGGCGCGCCAGTTCGCGAATCTCCTGCTTCGTAAGTCCGGCCTGCAGTAACGGCGCGGCGACGTGGTGCTGCCGGGCGGCTTGCTGACCGGGACGGAAATCGCCTTGATCGTCTAGATTCACGCCGTAAGCGATTGCGTCGAACCCACGCTCGGCGCGGAGTTTTTCCATCACCGCGAAAAGTTCATCTTTGCATTGAAAGCAGCGTTGGCCATCGTTGCGGGCGTATTCGGGACGGTCGAGTTCGGATGTGGAGATGACTTCGAGGGGAATCTGCTGCTCGCTGGCGAAGGCGACGGCGTCGTTCAGTTGAGTGCGCGCCAGGCTGGCTGAGTCGGCGATCACGGCCAGCATGTTATTGCCGAGAGCGCAGTGAGCGGCCCAAGCGAGGTAGGCGGAATCGACGCCGCCCGAATAGGCGACCAGCAGCCGGCCCAGTTGGCGCAGGTTCGCTTGCAGTTGAGAATCCTTTGCGGCGACGCTGGTTTGGGATAACTGCATAGGCACTATGGTACCAGCCTCGGGTGCGGCGGCAGCCGATGATTTTGAGCTAGTACAGGCGTTCCTGGCGCCGCAGGTTTCCGAAAGAACCGATGTTGGCCAGGGTGAAAGTGAAGCGGAACAAATTCTCGTTGCGGACATTGGCGATGGCGTAGCGGCGGTATTCCACCGTCATGCCGCAGCAATCCCAGTTGTAGGTGGTCTGCGCGGTGGCGAACTGCAACTGGCCGGTCTCCGCGTCGATGCCGAAGCTGCTGGCCGCGCTGAACCCACGGCGGGTCAGGCCGCCGTAGCCCAGGGCTACCCGAAACTGGTTAAACTCGCAGGTGGGTTGCGTCGTAATCGTGGAACTGCAGGTTCCCTCGCTCTGGCCGGGGGCAGTCATGGCAGGTTGCGGAATCTGCAGAAATGCATCTCCGCCGCCAACGGTGAAAGGTCCGAGATTGTAGTTCACCAGCAATGTGCTGGCGTTGATGCGTCCCAGCTGAAAGTCGTAATCGAGGTCCCATTCGGTATCGGTATGGCTGCTGGTCGCAACCCGCAGGCGCGATACGATGGGCGAAAGATGCCGCGGCTCGGTGGCGAAGGCAATGCCCGTCAGGTCTTCGGTGGTGGTAAAAACGTTGCGCTGCCCGGTTACGAGCGCTCCGCCGAAAGTCGGATCGAGGAAATACTTTTGCTCAACTTCCCAGGTGGCGATCTCTCGCACATCAGGAGCCTTCAGGCAAGGCCGGTTTTCCAGGTTGGTTTGACGTCCCCAGGGGACGATCTGTTCCGGCGCGGCGGAGCCAACCGCGAGGCCCGTCATGGGCTTCTCGCACTCCTGGTCTTTCTCGCCCTCCCGCGACGGCGGTTTTTTCGCATACAGGCGCGTTACGAAGCCATATTCGACTTCGTGGGTGTTGCTCAGAATGTCGCGCTCGTCGAAGCGGAGGACATTCGCGAAATCATTTACGCCGGTCACCAGGCGGTAGACGGCTCGCGGTTCGATGACGTGCTTCCACTTCCGGCCTAGAAATTCCTTGTCGAATATTTTCTCCAATACGGGCGGCCGCACTTCGACGGAGGCGTCCAGGGCCTGGCGGTTCGTGGGATCGTTGACGGCAAGCCCGTTAACCATGCGCTCGGTGTAGTAAGTCTCGTGCAGAGCGAGTGCCGGGCGCAACGACCATCCGCCGAACTGCAGGGGAAGGGAAATCTCGGGGTTGAAATCGAAGCGCCCCACCACGTTGCCAGTGCTAAAGCCGGGCTCGCTGCGCGAAAGACCCGCCGCCGAAGCGTCGAAAGACCAAAAAAATGGCGAGTGTCCGACGGCGTGGTCCACACTGGACGCGTCGAAGCTGGGAGCATGCCAGATTTGTATGTCGTCAAAGACTGGTGGGTTTGACAACGCGCCGTCGGATTCCGTGGTCTGGAAGAAGTTCTGATAGCGGTCCATCATTCCGCCGTAAGAAAATCCGTTGATGTCTTTCGAAAGAAAAACCTGCGATTTCACTTCTGAGTTGATCGCCTGGGTGAAAACGTCATTGAACGCCAGCCGGAACAAGAACGAGCTCAGGTAGTCGATATTGGAGACCGCGCGGAAGCCGGAAAAAGTGTCGGCGGCTGTAAGTCGCGCCTCCTGGCCGCCTTCCTTGAGCGGCGGCAGGCCGGCGCCCTGGCTGATGCCGCGGTCGATCACGCCGAAAAAATTCAGGTCAATGTAGGACTGGTCGCCGGGGCGCATGCGAAATTCTCCCCGCTGCGACCACCCTCGCTTGGATAAATACTCTGCCCCGATGATGGCGTCCATGCTGCGGTTGATGGCCCAGTAGAAGGAGTCGCCGATCTCGTTGCCGTTGGTGGACGAATGGCCGCCTGAGGGCACCAGAAATCCCGACTCGCGCGCTTCCCGGTCCACGGGATGAGTTGCATAAGGAAAATAAAGCACGGGCAATCCGTGCAGCCAGAACGTGCTGTGATAGATCTGGGCATTTCCGCCGACGTCTACCACCACGGTGCGGGCGTGGAACTGCCAATTGGGACGAGGAAGTGCGCAGGTCGTGATGGTGCCGTCGTAGACCAGGTAATGGTCGGGGCTGGTTTTATCGACGATTTTGCCCGTGAAGGCGAACGGGGCGGTCGAGGTCAGCACGAAGAGGTTTTCGCGCATGCGGAATCCGGTGGTTGCGGTCACATCGTAGAAGCGTCCGGTTTCGGCGGTCAGATTATAAGTTCCGTGGCTAGCCTTGATGTGGTCGTCGTTGCGGCCGCCATCGAGGCGGAAGTGCCCGGAGGCGGTGGCCTCGCCGCTGTCGGCGTTGTAGGTCATCTCGTCGGCGCGGATCACGTAGGTGCGGTAGTGAATTTCCGCTTCGCCGTGCAGTTTGTATACGTCCCCGATCTTTTCCTGTTCCAGGGCGCAGATGGTGGTTGAGTCGGCGTCCTGGCCCTCGGCTTTACTGGCGCAAGGCGCGTTTGCAGCGGGCGCAGGCGTTGCGGTCTTCTGTGCAGATTTTCTTGTGGAGGGAGCCGCTGTGGATGGAGCCTGCGCGGGCGAAGCTGGGAATTGACCGAAACCTCCAGCGAGCAACTGGCTGGTTACTAGCGCAGTGCCGGGAAGCTGATGACAAAGAAACAGCGCCGTGATAAGGAATCTAATGCGCAGAGTCATCGGAAGAAAATCAATGGGAACGGAAGAAGACCGTCCATTCGACGTACGTGCCCTTCAGTCTGTTTTGCCACGGCATCGTGAACTTAGCACGGCGCTGGCCGCGCGGCAAAGTGGCGAAAAAGGCTAGGATTCCCATCGGTCGGCTTGCGGTTGTATGTGGGACGCGAAACTGGCCCGATTTCACTGGAACGGTTTCGATGAGATTTTAATTCGATATGCGATTTCGAAGAGACTGGTTTTCATGAATTGTCTGTTGTGTGGAGAAGCTTGCAGTTGTTCGCCGGAGCCTGATCTCGCTGCCCAGCGGCCGGAAGCTGCGGAATCCCCGTTGGAATCCGCCGTGGATTCGAATTCGCCAGCCGTCGCCCTAGAGGCCGCAAATGCCCCCGCCTGGCGCGACGAGGTCTCTGCCCGGCTGATCCGTTATCGCGCGCGGCGCAAGGTGCGTCCGCCGCGTTACCCGTCTTTGAGCCTACAGTTTGAGGCACCGCAGTTACCGACGAGCCCGAATGCAGCAAGCGGATTTTCTTCGATCGAGGCGTTCGAGCCGGTCTCGAACCATGCTCTCGCGCTCGATGAAATGAGGCAGGAATCATCTCCCGCCGCGGAGGCTGATCTTCGGCGGGCATCTGCCGCAGAAGCCGAGGTTCCTCCGGCACGCGCGCCAATCGGAAATCCCGCCCCACATTCCACCGCAAAAATTATCGAGTTCCCGCGTTCTGCCTGGGGACCGCCTCCGCCTCCGCCGGATCAGCTCGCCGAACCAGTCAGCGAGCGGCCACGAATCCTGGAAGTTCCCGAGGTCGCCCCTTCGCCACCGGCGCTGGGCGGAATCACCATCGAGGCCGCCGAGCACCCTGATGCCGAAAGGCGGCCCGGCATCGACTTTCCCCTGGAGAGTGCAGCGCTGGGTGTGCGCCTCGTGGCTGCCCTGGTTGACGCGCTGATCGTGGTTGCGGCCTCGGGTATGTTCGCTTTCATTTTTTGGAAGGTATCCGCCGTGCGCCTGCCGCTGGCACAAATTTTGGGACTCGCCGCTGGAATTCCCTGCTTGTTCTGGGTGGCCTTCCAATATCTGCTGATCGTCTATGCCGCCAGCACTCCAGGATTGCGCGTCGCTAGCCTCGAACTGACCCGCTTCGATGGCACTTCTACCAGTCGATCCCTGCGCCGCTGGCGCGTGCTGGGTGCCTGCCTCTCCGGCCTTTCGCTAGGCATGGGCTATGCCTGGGTCTTTCTCGACGAAGATGCCCTCTGCTGGCACGACCGGATCACCCATACCTACCTCTCGCCGAGAAAACGCACGGTCACCCCGCAGTCGAGGTAAGCAGACTATGGCGGAAGCCCTATTGCACTCTCCCTGTGCTATCTTCAATGGTTTACCGTGAGTTGCCTTTTCCGCACTCCACCTGAAGAATGGCCACAGCCCCTGAAGGTACAAAACCGGTAGTAAAAGTCTTCGTCGCCACGACGGTGATGCTGACTTTTATCTCGTTCTGGCGCGCCTCCGCGATCGTGCTGTCGGACCTGGCCTCGTCCGCGTATTATGCGGGCGGCGACGCGGAGAAAGTCATCGGCAAGAGCGCGCCCTGGTTCATCCTCGCGGTCATGCTGTTCAGCTATGCGGTGCGGGCGCTGTATATCGAATCCAGCAGCATGTTCGTGCGCGGCGGCGTTTACCGCGTGGTCAAAGAGGCGATGGGCGGAACTCTCGCCAAGTTCTCGGTCTCGGCGCTGCTGTTTGACTACGTTCTGACAGGTCCCATCAGCGCGGTTTCTGCCGGGCAATATCTGTCGGGCTTCATCAAAGACCTGGGCCGGCAATATCTTCATCGTGACCTGAACTTCTCCGACAACTACTTTGCCGCCGGACTGGCAGTGATCGTGGTCATTTACTTCTGGTGGAAGAATACGCAGGGCATCCACGAGTCCAGCCAGAAGGCGTTGCAGATTATGGCCATCACCACGGTGATGGTCGTGATTCTGATTATCTGGTGCACGATCACGGTTCTGCGCGCGCCGATCCAGTTGCCGCCGAACCCGCTGCATGCGGGCGTGGTTCCTCTGAATAAAGATTCGCTGGGCTGGCTCAATGGAACCTTCTTCAGTCGCTGGATCTGGATCATCGCTTTTGTTGGTTTCGGACATTCCGTGCTGGCCATGAGCGGCGAAGAAACTCTGGCGCAGGTCAACCGCGAGATCGAACATCCCAAGCTGAAGAACCTGGAAAAAACCGGGCTGGTGATTTTCATCTACAGCCTGCTGTTCACCTCGCTGGTCTCGTTCTTCGCGGTGATGATTATTCCGGACAACGCCCGCCCGGATTATTTTGCCAATCTCATCGGCGGCATCGCCATGTACCTGGTGGGGCCGACCAGCCTGAAGCTTCTGTTCCATGGCTTCGTAGTGCTGGTGGGTGTGCTGATCCTGGCAGGCGCGCAGAACACTTCCATCGTAGGTGCGAATGGAGTTTTGAACCGCGTGGCCGAAGATGGAGTGCTGACCAGCTGGTTTCAGAAGCCGCATCATCGCTACGGTACCAGCTACCGCATCATCAACCTGATCGTCTGCATGCAGCTGCTGACGATTGTGCTGAGCCGGGGCGACGTCTATCAGTTGGCCGCGCTCTACGCCTTCGGAGTGATCTGGAGCTTCACCATGAAGTCGCTGGCCGTGCTGGTGTTGCGTTTCACCGAGCCGGGCAACCGCGCGTGGAAGGTTCCGGGGAACCTGCACATCGGGAAAACCGAAGTTCCTCTTGGGCTCATGATTATCTCCGCAGTCCTGTTGGTGACTGCCCTAGTGAATCTCTTTACCAAATATCAGGCGACGATCGCGGGCGTGATCTTCAGTGTCGTTTTCTTCGCCATCTTTACCATCTCGGAGCATCACGTTGCCAAAGAACGCCATGGCAAGCCCGAACAACTGGACCAGTTCCGGGTTTACGGGAACCAGGAACTGGGCAGCGGCGCCATGGGAGTGCGTCCGGGCAACATTCTGGTCGCGGTGCGCGATCCCCGCAATCTCTATTACCTACGGCACGTGCTCAGCCATACCCACACCGGCAAACAGGACGTCGTCGTCATGAGCGCGCGCCTATATCATCGCGAACACAGTTTCGGCGGCAGCGCGGTGTTTGAAGCGAGCCAGGTTTTCGACCACTATGAGCAGGAGCTGTTTACAGCGGCAGTGGCCGTGGCCGAAAAAGAAGGCAAACCCATTTCGCTGCTGGTGGTGCCCGCGACTGATGTGTTTGAAGCCATCATGGTGACCGCACAGCGGCTCGATTCCAGCCGCGTAATTTGCGGGCTCTCCAATAAGCTCACCGCCGACGAGCAGGCCAAGCTTACCGGAGATGCCTGGGAGCGCCTGCCTGAGCCGCGTCCGCGGATGACTCTAGAGGTGTGTGCGCCTGACGGTACGATTCGCGAATTTTCCCTTGGACCGCACGCGCCCCGCATGCGCCCGCAGGACGTGGAACTCATGCACCAGCTCTGGCTCAACATTACCGCCGACCCTAAGTTTGCCGGGGCACACCACTACCACATCGTCGCGCTCGCGCTGGAGGAATTGAAGCGCGAGTTGAGCACCGAGCAACGTGCCGAACTCCTGCAGAAGTTGCAGCAGGAGATGAACGTCCCTGCTCGCGATGAAGAAGAGGGCGGCGAATTAGATTCGTAAGCAGGAGGTTCCCATGGCGCGAATTCCGGGCGCAGAGCCCAGTCAAGGCGGCCTGATCCGCCGCTGGTTTGTTGGTCTCGTCTATTTTCTAACCCGGCGCCGGCTTGGCCGCGTCATCATGCCCATCCAGGTGACGGCGCATCACGGGAAAGTTTTCTGGGGATACATCCAGATGGAGCAGTCGCAGATGGGCAGTCATCAGGTGGATCATAAACTCAAGGGCTTGGCTGAACTTCGCGTGGCGACTCTTGTCGGCTGCCCGTTCTGAATTGACATCGGCTCTGCCGTAGGCAGAAAAACCGGAATCTCAGCCGAGCAAATCGCGAATCTGAACAATTACTGCGCCGGCTTCTACTTTTCTGAGACGGAGAAGCTCGTCCTCGAATATGCCGACGAAATGACGCGGACTCCCGTGGAGGTTTCGGACGCTTTGTTTGCGCGGCTGCGGGAGAAGTTCAGCAATGCGGAACTGGTCGAACTGACTTCCGCAATCGCGTGGGAGAACTACCGCGCCCGCTTCTCGCACGCTTTCGGGATTGAAGCTGAAAATTTCGCCGAAGGGGCGGTCTGCGCCCTGCCGGTTCGGACGGATTCAAAACCATGAACCCGAACTGGCCGCATTAATTCTTCAGAAGATTCTCGAGCGAGGCTCGCAGATCGCGGAAGTGGAACTGATAGCCGCTCCCGATTAGCTGAGCCGGTTCGACGCGCTGGCTGCCCAACAGAACCGTCTCGCCCATTTCGCCAAAAGCCAGCTTCACCACGAAAGCCGGCATAGGAAAAATCGCAGGCCGCGAGAGGACGCTGGCCAGCGTTTTAGTAAACTCGGCATTGGTCACCGGCTTGGGGGCGACCATGTTCACCGGGCCTTGCAGATCGCTGTGCAGGATGTGGTGAATCGCCCCTACCATATCCCGCACGTCGATCCAACTCATCCATTGTCGCCCATTGCCGATTCTGCCGCCCACGCCCATCTTGAACGGCGTCAGCATTTGCCCCAGTGCGCCGCCTTTTGGGCTCAGCACGACCCCGGTGCGCAACTGCACGGTGCGAATGCGAGCGTCGGCTGCGGCTTTCGTCGCCGCTTCCCACTCGCGGCAAACCTCAGGCAGGAAGCCGCTGCCGGATGCACTCTGTTCGTTCAGCACTTCGTCGCCCCGGTTGCCGTAGTAACCAATCGCCGAGCTGCAGATAAACACCTGCGGCTTGTTTTTGGTTTGCGCCAGGGCCTGTGCCAGATTGCGCGTGCCTTCGACCCGGCTGTTGCGAATCTTTGATTTCTTTTCGCTCGTCCAGCGTCCGACAATGCTCTCCCCCGCGAGATGAATGACCGCGTCGAAACCAGAAACTGTTTCGGGAGAAATCGGCTGCGCAGGATTCCACGCGATCTGATCTTCGCTCGTACTTGCCCCACGCACCAGGCGCGCGATTTCACAGCCTCGGGTCCTGAGCGAGGAAAGTAGCGCAACCCCGATGGGCCCGGAAACACCGCTGACCAGAATTCGCGAAATCATGGGTGACCGATTTTCAATGTAGCAGCTCAGGCAGCGTTCGAACAGATGTGGTCGGATTTTGAAGGTGTTGAAAGCCCTGAAACTCTGGAAGGTCCAGATTCAACATCCCCACGTCTCGCAAAAAGCGCGAGACATGGGGCACCCAGAGTTTGCCGGCGCCGCAGCACGGGAGTGCCCGCTCGCCACAGGCGTCGCAGGCTATAATCGTACATGGCGAGCTTGCGCCAGCAGATCGCGACCACTGCCCTTACGCTTACCAAGTTTCGCGACTTGATGAAGCGGATGCAGGAGAACCGTCCGCAGGACGATCTCACCATCGTCAAAAAAGCCTACGATTACTCCCTGAAACATCACGAAGGCCAGAGCCGGGCCTCCGGCGAGCCTTATCTGGTTCATCCCCTCGAAGTGGCACTCGTTCTGGCCGAAATGAAAATGGACCCGGTGGCGGTTGCCGCAGGCCTGCTTCACGATTCGGTCGAAGACACGTCAGTCACGATCATCGACATTCGCAAGGAATTCGGCGAGCAGGTCGCGCACATCGTCGAAGGCGTTACCAAGATCAGCAAAATCGACTTCGCCACGCGCGAGGAACAGCAGGCCGAAAACCTGCGCAAGATGATGCTCGCCATGGTCGACGACATCCGCGTGATCCTCATCAAGTTGGCTGACCGCCTGCACAACATGCGCACGCTCGAGCATCTGCAACCCGAGCGCCAGCACAAGATCGCAGAAGAGACGCTGGAGATTTACGCGCCCATCGCCCACCGCCTGGGCATGGGCAAGATTCGCGGCGAACTCGAAGACCTGGGATTCCGTTTTCTCGATCCTCTGGGCTATGAGCAAGTGGAAAAGTCGGTCAATGCGCGCCGCAAGCAAGGTGAGGCTTTCCTCGCCAAAATGCAGCTGACCATCAGCGAGAAGTTGAAGGAAGCCGGCATCCAGGCCCGCGTGGAAAGCCGCATCAAGCGCCTCTACAGCATCCACAAGAAACTGCAGCGCCAGCACATCGCCGTCGACCAGGTTTACGACTTGTGCGCCATGCGCGTGATCACGCGTTCACTGCAGGATTGCTACGCCGTCCTCGGCATTATTCACAACCTGTGGCGGCCGGTGCCCGGGCGTATCAAGGATTTCATCGCCATGCCGCGGCCGAATTTCTACCAGTCGCTGCACACTTCGGTGATTACGGAAGATGGAACGCCGTTTGAAATCCAGATTCGCACCGAGGAAATGCACAAGATGGCGGAAGAAGGCATCGCTGCCCACTGGAAATACAAAGACGGCCCAGTCTCGGCCCAGGACGAACAGCGCCTGGCGTGGCTGCGGCAAGTAGTCGAGTGGCAGCGCGACGTCAGCGATCCCAACGAATTTCTTTCCACGCTGAAGGTCGATCTCTATCCCGAAGAGGTCTACACCTTTACCCCCAAAGGCAAAGTTGTGGTGCTGCCGCGGGACGCGACCCCGGTAGATTTCGCCTACAGCGTGCACACCGAAGTCGGCCACACCTGCGTCGGCGCCAAGGTGAACGGGCGAATGGTGCCACTGCGCCACAAGCTGCATTCGGGAGACATCGTCGAAATTCTTACGCAACCCGGCCACAAGCCCAGCCGCGACTGGCTCGGGCTGGTCAAGTCCTCGCGTTCGCGAAACAAGATCAAGCACTGGCTCAATGTTCATCAGCGTGAGCGGGCCATCGAAATCGGACGGAAGCTGATCGAAAAAGAAGCGCGCAAATACCGCATCGCGCTCAAAGAAATCAAAGATGAAGAGCTGCAGAAAGTCGCTTCCGGCTATGGCCTGGGGAAGGCCGACGATCTCATGTCGGGAATCGGCTACGGAAAATATTCTGCGCGCCAGGTTCTGGCCCGCCTGCTGCCTGCCGGGGCGACGCACTCCATTGCCGGGGACATTGAATCCGAGGGGCTGACGTCGCAGCCTGGCGGCATCGCCAGCGTCGTGCGCCGCGTCTTTGGCGACCACAACGCCATCACGGTCCGCGGGCAGGGCGACATGCTGGTCTACCGCGCCCAATGTTGCAATCCCATCCGCGGGGAAAGCATCGTCGGCTACATCACGCGTGGTAAGGGAGTGGCCGTACACTCCATCCATTGTCCCAACGTGACGAACCTGATGTATGAACCCGAACGCCGCATCGAAGTCGAATGGGCCCGCGACGAAACCACTCCGACCGCTTATCCCGTGAAACTGACGGTCTTCTGCGACGACCGATTCGGCATGTTGAAGAGCATTACAGGAGTGATTGGCGACGCCCAGAGCAACATCAAGAACATTACGGCTCATACCGCCAACAGTCAGGCCAGCGTGGAAGTCGTTCTCGACATCTCCGACCTGAAACACCTCGAGCAAATCATCGCCGGCCTCAGGAAGATTCCCGGCGTGCACGAAGTGCAACGGCTTCAGAAAATCTAACCAGTTTCGACCCACTGACAAACTGACTACGGTCTCACTCCGATTTCCAGGTCGCCTTGAAGCTCGCACCGTCCGATGCCAGCGCCGACGGAACCGCCGTATCCTTGCTCTTGTTTGTTCCGTTCTTCGTAGAAATCGACTCCTGCACCGCGCTGCCGAAATCGGTGATCGTTCCCGAGATCGACGAGTCCGTCGCTTCATCCACGCCCGTGCTTATGCCCGTAAAGAGCGTGCCAAACGAATCCACGCCGAAGTCCGACAGCTCGTTTCCGTCCATCTCTTCAATCCATTCCGCTGAATTTCTCAAGGGCACGCCGCTTCCAAACGCCCCTTTGAACTCCACTTCTTTGCTGAAGCCCTGTCCCGCCGTTTCGTTTCTGAGCGCCACCAGATATTCGTTGTTGCCTTCATACGTCACCGATGCCGAAAATTTATCGCCGGGTGCGATCGACACGTCGTTAATCACCACACTGCCGAGCGGATAAAATTCATACCACACCCAATAAAACGGAGTCTTGCCGTTGCAATCGGCATCCGTTCCGATTTGCTCCACCGTGTTTGACGACCAGCCGTCGATGCCCACCCACTCCGACGAATCGGTGTTCGGTGTCTTTGCACAATCTACTGCCGTCACGATCCACGATCCCTGCACATAGCTGAAGTCTGTGCCAGTCACAGCGTACCCGGCCCAAATCGTGTTGTAGGAAACAGTGACGTCCCGGATCGGATCGTACACAGGCGGACGCGTTCCGGGAGCCACAATCCTCGGCCCGTGTGTCCGCGGGACAAACGCCGCGATCCCCGCCGAACCAGGACCGACGGCCATCTGCGCCAACGCAGGCGCAGTGCTTAGGGCTAACAAGATTCCACAAATCTCCTGAAATTTCGACATCAGAGGCGTCCCCGTTTCCTGCCACCGGACTCTCATCTTCCGTCCCCGAGGCCGCAACATCTTATGCCGCGTCACGCCTGCCTATCAAGCCATAAGTTTCCCGCCTGCTCTCCCCATTCTCACCGCCTACTCGCCGAAACCCTTCAGAACAGCCTCGCCCTGCAGCGATTCTTCCAGCCGCGCACTGAGCCAGTTCGTCAATTGTTCCTTCACGTGCACGGGAACTTCCACGAACTCCAGTCCTGCTTTGCCGGCACCGTCATGCCAGCAGACTTCCGCTGTGATCTTCGCGCTGACCGGAGGGTCCGGCAAAGTCAGCCGCAAGGCGACTCGATCGCCAACCTGCAGCCCAGGCGAGCTGCTGAGAGCGATGCCGTGTTCGCTGATATTCACGGAGGTCGCCATAAAGTCAGGCCCGGAAGCGACGGAGACATGAACCGGGATCTGCACAGGGCAGCGATAATAGCGCCTCTTTTCGTTCACCATGAGCGGATGGGACACTTTGAGCGTACGCACTAGAACTGCAGCAGATATGGGTTTGACGAGCACAAAACTAGCGCCGGCGCGGAATGCGCTGGGCATCTCGTCATTGGCATTCAGGACGGCGATGACTACGGCCGCTTTGTGCGATGTCATTTCGCGAGACTTCCTCAGGAGTTCCAGCGCGGCGGCCGAATCCTTGAAGTCCACGACGATCGCTTCGTATTTGGAGTGGCACAGCTTGCCGGTGGCGGAGGCGAAGTCGGAGCAGACGTCGACATGCATGGCCAATTTGCCCATGTAGTAGCAAAGAGTATCGATGGTTTGAATATCGGCGCTCACCAGCAGCGCCCGGACGCCTATGCTCTTGGCGGGCACGAGGTCTCTTTTCTCCGGCTCGATACGGTTGCGCAGGCGCAAACGGGGAAGGCGCTCATACTCATATGGCAAGGACTTCGGGTATTTCCATCTCGCCGTGTTCGAAGGCATGCACAAAGGCATCCACGACTGCAGGATCGAAATTGGATCCCGCGCTGGAGACAATCACCTGCTTGGCTTCGAATGGAGTGACTGCCCGGCGATAGGGGCGGTCGCTGGTCAGCGTGTCAAACGCATCGGCGACTGCCAGCACCCGGGCTTCCAGCGGGATCTCGTCCCCTTTGGCAGGACCATATCCTGACCCGTCGAACTTGTCGTGATGGGAAAGAATAATGGGAAGTACGCGGCGTAACGATCCGCCGACCGGTTCGAGCAGGGCGACGCCCTTCTGCACATGCTTGCGCATTTCCAGCATCTCTTCCGGAGTCAGGCTGGCGGCTTTGTGGAGGAGTTGGCGGCTGGTTTCGAGTTTGCCGACATCATGCAGCATGGCCGCCGCCCGCACGTCGTCGACCCGCTCCTGATCGAACCCCATCTGCGTCGCGATGGATGCGGCGTAGAACGCTACCCGGTAGGAGTGGTTGTGCGTGTATTTATCGTTCGAGATAAACTGCTGCAGAATTGTCAGCAGACCAAAATAAGTCTGCCGCAGTTCGAGCATATGAGTTTCTTTCTTGTCATAAAGAGTTCCCATGGCGTACGCCGTAATCTCCAGCAGGCAGGCCCAAGTGACGAGCTCAGACCATTCGGCGTGGCTCAACGCAAAGGGAGCAGAGCCAGCAAACAGCCCGGTATTTTTCCATAGCAGGATAATGACCAGGAAAATGCTGGCGCTGGCGGTGAGCACTGCGTGTCTGCGGCCATAAACATAGGCCGAGAAAATCGTGGGCAGCGTATAGAGGCCCAGGATCATGCGGTGAGAAGCTACCAGCCAGTTGAACAGCCCGGCGATCACGAATAGCGACAGCACCAGCCACAGTTCCTGGTTAATCTTGGCCAGACCGGTCGTAAACTTTGACTTGGAAGCCGCGGCTTCTCCTGCCGATATTCCCGGGCTGCCCAGCAGGCGTGCGTTGGTCAGGGTAGATGTTGATTTCATTTCCATGTCCTCTTCCGCTGGCAGCGATGCTTCCCATGAATGAGAGCCACACTTTGCTATCGGCAGGCTTTTGCACAACTTTAGGACGAAGCAGGTGGTCAGCCTCAGGCCAGTTCTGGGCGCTCAGTTCTCGGTTAGAATCTTCTATGTCGTCTCCTTGCGAGCAAGGTCGCTGGCCGGAGAACTGACAACCGAGAAAGACAACCGAGAAAGACAACCGAGAACGACAACCGAGAACGACAACCGAGAACGAATTCTTATGCGCGAAGTAATTTCGACCAAAGACGCTCCCCAAGCCATCGGGCCCTACTCGCAGGCCATCAAAGCCAACGGATTCGTGTTCGTCTCCGGCCAGGTTGCGATCGATCCTGCGACCCAGCAAGTTATCACCGGAGACGTGGCCGCGCAGACTGACCGCGTCCTACGCAATGTGTCGGAGATTCTGGAAGCTGCCGGCAGCGGCCTGGGGAAAGTTGTCCGCTCGACGGTTTTCTTGAAGAACATGAGTGACTTCGGTGCGATGAACGCCGTCTATGGCAAATACTTCAGCACCGCGCCGCCCGCGCGCTCCACCGTCGAGGTAGCGCGCTTGCCGAAAGACGTGCTGGTGGAGATTGACGTGATCGCGCTGGCATAAGCAGAAATTCAACGATAGAGGGCACAAAGGACACAGAGGAAAAACGAAGGCCTCCGTGTCCTCCGTGTCCTCTGTGGTTAGGATTTACGAGAGGAGCGTCCATGATGAAGATTGCAATTATTGGAATCATCGTAATCGTCCTGACTGCCCTGGTTCTCTACGCACAAACGGCAACCCACAAACCCGCTCAGGCGGCTCGCCCCAACACCAACGCTCCCACGAAGGTTACGGGCGACGGGGTCAAGACCGAATCCGGCCTGCAGTATTGGGACATCAAAGTCGGCGTCGGCGCCATCGCGAAAACCGGGGACAAGGTGAAAGTTCACTACACCGGATGGCTCACTACAGGCAAGAAGTTCGACAGTTCAGTCGACGCGAATCAGCCCTTCGATTTCACAATCGGCGCTGGCGACGTCATCAAAGGCTGGGACGAAGGCGTGGCTGGAATGAAAGTTGGCGGCAAGCGGCAGTTGCGCATCCCGCCGGAATTGGGCTACGGTGCCACCGGAACTCCCGGCGGCCCCATCCCGCCCAACGCCACGCTGATCTTCGACGTGCAGCTGCTGGCGGTGAAGTAAGAACTCTCAACCACAGAGGACACTGGGGACACAGAGGATTTCGTTCCTCTTGTGTCCCCGGTGTCCTCTGTGGTTGATTGACTTAGGCCTTGGCGACTTTGCCGCTGCGGATGCAGGAGGTGCAGACGCGCATGCGCTTACCCTGGCCCGCGACCTTGGCGTGCACCGGACGCAGATTGATGTTCCACCGCCGCTTGGTGACGTTGTGGGCGTGGCTGATGCGGTTTCCCGCTTGCGGCTTCTTGCCGCAGATATCACATTGTTGTGCCATGACGACTCCCGAAGTATTCAGATCTTGTGGGGCAAACCTAGATTTTACCGTAACTTGGGCGGATTCGGCAAACGGGGCTTGAGTCGGCTAGCCCTGTGGATTTCCGGGTTCGTCCGCCGCGACCCGGCACTGCCATGCCGGGCTTTCACATTTCGCTGCCACGCGGCTTGGAAGCCTTCGCACTCCGCTGCTGTGCGATACTTACTCCATGCAGTCCCCACTCCAGGCCGCCTCTGCGGCCACCGATCCTAAGTCGGTGAAGGTGAACCTCACTACCGGCACGGGGGTCGACATCGAATGGAACGACGGCCACGTCTCGCACTATAACTTCGTTTATCTCCGCGACGCCTGCCCTTGTGCCATGTGCAACGAAGAGCGCGAGAAAGCAGACCGCCGTCCGGGCGACCCCGTTGCCGCTGCGCCGGGCACGCTGCCGATGTTTAAGGCCGCCGCAAAGCCCGTGTCCGCGGAAGGTGTGGGTAAGTACGCCATCAAGTTCATGTGGAACGATAACCACGACCTCGGGCTGTACTCGTGGAAATTCCTGCGCGAAATCTGCCCGTGCGCCGACTGCAAAGCAGGCGGTCAGCGGGTTAGCGAAAGCGTGCGTTTGTTCGACTAAGTATGTTCGACTAAGTATCTGTTCGATCAGACATGAGTTCGACCAAACCAATCTCCGCCGTGCAATCGGTCGTAGACGAACTCCTGGCGGACCTCCATGCCAGGAGTGGCTGCGAAAAAATCGGCCTTACCCGCGAATCCTTCGCCGTGATCCTGTGCGAGGTCGGCTCGAAACACGCCACGGCAGCTACTTCGCTAACTGAACTTCGCGCATTCTTTCTGAGCCTGCGCGTCGACGAACTCGCCCTCGCCCGCGCCTGCGCCGCCGGCATCAATTCTGCGTGGGAAATCTTTCTCACGCGCTTCCGCGAAAAGCTCTATCTCTCGGCTCTGCGCATCGCGCGCGAGGACTCCGCCGCCCGCGAACTGGCCGACACTCTCTACGCCGATCTCTACGGCACCAGCACGCGCGAAGGCCAACGAGTCTCGAAACTGGCTTCCTATAGCGGCCGCGGATCGCTCGAGGGCTGGCTGCGCACCGTGCTCTCCCAGGAGTACGTCAATCGCTATCGCCGGACCAAGCGGCTCGTGAGCCTCGATGAGGAATCCGAAGAAGGCGTCCAGTTCCGTGCTCCCGAGCCCGAACCGGTCCCCGCCGCCGATCCCCGACTGGCGCAGGCCACCGACGAAGCCCTCGCCTTTCTCTCGGGCGAAGACCGCACGGTTTTGAGCGCATATTACCTCGATGGCCGCACTCTGGCCGAGATTGCCCGCATGCTGGGCGTGCACGAATCAACCATCAGCCGCAAGCTCGATAAGCTGGCTAAGTCCTTGCGCAAGCAGATCGTGGCGGCCCTGGGGCGCCGTGGAATGTCGCGCCGCCAGGCCGAAGAAGCCTTGGAAGTAGATGTCCGCGACCTGCATCTGGATATTCGCCGCAGCCTGACGCAAGAATCGTCCCCGCCAGCGTTCTCTGAGAAGAGAGTGGAAGCTAGAGTACCCGAGGGCGAAGGCTAAGGGAGACGCTTCTCCAAGAATCGGGAAGCAAGAAGCAGACCCGAACGAGCTAGAAGCCAGGAGCTAGAAGCTAGAAGCTGTCATGCAAAATGTCCCCAAAATCGTACGCGAACGGTTGAAGATCGCAACGCCCGCCGTCAATCATCCCGGCGCCGACGCGCTTACGGCTTTCGCCGAGCATTCGCTACCCGGAATCGAACGGGACCTCGTTCTCGAACACCTCGCCCGCTGCGCCGATTGCCGGGAGGTCGTGGCGCTGGCTTTGCCTGCGACTGAACCGGTCCAGACGGTTGTCAGCCCATCCAGCCACCCTTCCAGTGGATGGCTGACCTGGCCCGCCCTGCGTTGGGCATTCGTGACCGCCGGCATCATCGCTATCGCCTCGTTTGGGATCCTGCAATACCAGAAGAGCACGCACCAGACCATGACGGCTGACCGGGCGTCCGCGCCGCAGACTGCGACCGCAGAGGCTAAGAATCAGCTGCTCGCCGCGCCGGTCGCCCCGGCACCTGCGGAGAAGCGCGACAAGATTCAGGCGCTCCCCGCTTTGGGCGATTCTGTTAGCGGCGCGAATTTGATGGTCATGCAGAGCGCCGGCCCCAACAACGACTCAAACACGAGCCCGAAGAAGACCGGGGCGCACGCCGAGGTGGCTGGTCGCACTCGTGTCATAGGGAGCATCCTTGGCGATCAGAAAACGTTTGGTCCCCGTGCAGCGAATCAATTCCAGCAGCAGAACATCGCGCAGAATCAAGCTCCCTCCCCCGCACCCCCAGTGGCGTTCGGGAAAGAGCAGGCCAGCGCTAGATCCTCCGCAGACGTGACGGCCCCCTCAACCACCCCGACGGTCGAAGCATCCGGAGCAGCCCCCCAAGTCGCCTCAGCTCAGAGTCTGAATCAGACCCTGGACTCCACGCTCGCGCAGAACCAGCCCACGGTACAGCCTCCCTCCGGTGAAGCCTACGCTTTTGAAAAGATGAGCCGGGCCAAGCTGCCGGTACCACCTGGCCAGATCGGCGGCTATGTGGTTGATCCCTCTGGAGCTGTGGTGGCCAACGCACGAATTACACTCATTCCGTCCAAGGCGGGACAGAATGCCACCGCAGTGACCAATTCCCAAGGCTTATGGCTCATTGCGGGCGTTCCTACAGGGACCTATAAGGCGCAGGCGGAAGCGCCAGGTTTCAGAACGGCCATGGTTAGCGTGAACTACGATGCCAACCAGCCCGCGATGTACAGTTTCACCTTGAACGTCGGCAGCGTCGCAGAAACGGTTGAGGTCGCTGCGCAAAACGGACAGATTCAAAACGGGCAGGTTCCCACCGATACCGCGGCTATCGTCGCTGACCGCGAGATTCGCCAGATTCCAATCAATAGCCGTAGCTCCAGCGAGTTGGCAACACTGTCGCCCGGGCCGCTCTGGACTATAAGCTCCACCGGCACGCTGCGGCGTTCGGCCGACCAAGGCAAGACCTGGGAGGATGTGAATGTAAACGCGAATCCCGCTGCCCTCACCACCGCGGGCGTGGAGGTCGCTGCCAATGCCCCCCGGGCGAAGGCGAAATCAAGAGACAAGGATAGTAACGAGCAACCTGTATTCCGGACTGTCGCCGCTGCAGGCGCGCATGTATGGGCGGGCGGTTCCGGCGGCGCCCTCTATCATTCAGCGGACGCCGGCAGTCACTGGACCCGCGTCGATCCGACCGCAGCCGGAACTTCGCTAACTGGCGACATCACCAGCCTGGAATTTCCCGACCCACAGCACGGAAAGCTCTCGACTACTACCGCTGAAGTCTGGGCCACCAGCGACGGCGGCCAAACCTGGTCGAAGCAATAAGTGTTCAACATGGAGCCCCGGACGCCCTCGTCCGCGGGGGGAGCTTCTCTACTGCCGGCGGACGAAAGCATCCGCCACTCCACCATTCATTTGAGTTACTTCGGTCAGCTCCAAAATTAGCTCTGCTCTCACTGAGTTACCAAAGTGACGTTTACACAACATGAGGGGGATCTTAATATCCATCTCGTGGTTTGGCAGTTCTGGGGGAGGGCTGCCGAGGCGTCCTGGACTTGAAAAAGTCGAGGGCGCTTTTCTTATTTCCGCTCGCTGATTGCACATCGCGACCGCGCCGACGATTGCCCACTACGAAGGATTACACACTACGAAGCGCTGGATTAGGATGACTCGATCCGCGGCAGGCTGAGCAGTACCCGCCCATTTCCAGCCGCGAAACCAGCACCCGGAATCTGCAATCTTTTTCCACCTGTTCTTTCAGCTTCTCAAAACTGTCGCTCACAAACTCAGCGATCTTGCCGCAGCGCAGGCAGGCCATGTGGATGTGGTCGCGCTCCAGTTTGCGCTCGTAGTAGTGGCCTTCGCCGTTGACGTGCATCAGGTCGAGTTCGTCGATCAGCCCCTGCCGCTTGAGCAGCCGCAGGGTGCGGTAGACCGTGCTGCGGTCGACGCTGGCATCGATCTTCTGCGCCTTGCGCAGGATTTGACTGGCGTCCAGATGCTTCTTGGCGGTTTCCATCACGCTCAGGATGGCGCGTCGCTGCTGCGTCATGCGCAGCCCGCGTTCGGCGAAGTTGGCCTGGAGCCGGCCCGGCATTTCGGTCTGAGGTAGCGGCACGGTTGCGTCTCCTATCGTGGCAAGTTGTCGCAACGGCTCTGCGACGAAATCTCGCGCCCGCGCTTGACGGAATCGTCAGGCATCGGCGAACATGAATGTATCGCAGATGCGAATGAGTTGCAACTGGCAGATGCGAATTGTTTGCAACTAGATCGATAGTTTGATGGTCCGATCCTGATTACCCCCTTATGATCCTGCCCACCTACAAACGAGAACGGCTCCTCTCTGTAGATGCGACTGGTTTGCAACTGAGAACTTCCCGTCCGCTGTGGAACCCGTTCGCAGGGACGCTACGGGCATTTCAAATGTCCCGACTGCTGTTCTTGTATTCCTGTTTGCTGGGGACAGCTTTCGCGGGCGTGGGCGGCAGCATTTCAGGCACGGTAAAGGACCCGTCAGGGGCTGCCATCCCTCAGGCGTGCGTGGTTTTGGTGAATAGCAGTACCGGCGTTCGGCAGTCTACCAACGCTGATGCTCACGGCGCCTACACTTTCCCCGTAGTCCCCGTCGGCGGCTACGTACTTGAGGTCGACCAACCCGGCTTTCGCCCCTACCGCCGCACCGGAATCGTGGTCGACGTCAACAGCGCCTTATTGCTCGATATCGTACTGGAAGTCGGCAAGCGTACCGACGCCGTCACGGTCAGCGACAGCGCAGTCCACCTGGAAACCTACAGCAGTCAAGTGGGCGAGGTCATTAACGGGGAACAGATGGGTGCCATGCCCCTGAACGGCCGCAGCTATACCGACCTGCTCTCGATGCAGCCTGGAGTTGTTCCCTCGACATCGATTAGTTCCGAATCCGTGCAGGATGTTGGCGCGAGCGCACTCTCGCCTTCCGGTGATCTGAATCCCGGCACGATTTCCATCCACGGCCAGCGCGAATTCGCCAATGCCTTTATCGTGAATGGCAGCGACTCCGAAGAAGACGTCAATATGGGGACGGCGATCATCCCTAACCTCGACTCCATTGCCGAGTTCCGCATTCTCACCAGCAATTTTGACGCGGAGTACGGAGAATTCAGCGGCGGCCAGATCAACGTGATTACCAAATCCGGCAGCAACGCCTTTCACGGCGATCTTTTCGAATTCCTGCGCAACACTGACCTCGACGCCCGCAATTATTTCTCGCCGACGCGCGGCACGTTCCAGCAAAACCAGTTCGGTGGAACTGTCGGGGGCCCGATCCGGCGCAACAAGATATTCTTCTTCGGCGACTATCAGGGCACCCGCCAGCGTCAGGGCGTAGACACCGGGCTGGTCCCAGTGCCTTCCGCGCAGGACAGGGCGGGAAACCTCACTGACTTAGCGTCCGCCTTCTACACGACTCAAATCGTCAACGGGCAATCGGTTGTGGTTCCCACGACCGTCAGCGGTCCAGCCTGGGCGGATACGCTTACCCAGAGTTTGGGTTATCAGAGTCTGGGCTATAAGGTTTACGCGGGCGAACCGTATTATTTTCCGGGCTGCGCGAGCGCAAATTATTCCCCCGGGAACACGACGGCTTGCGTTCTGCCCACGCTGCAAATCCCCACCAGCGCCTGGTCCGGACCCGCGCAGCATTTATTGCAGTACATTCCGGCCCCGAATGCTTCGGCCGATCAGTTTGCGACCTCGGCCTACAATCAGGCTCTGCGGGACGACAAAGGCGCCCTGCGCCTCGATGCCAATACCGGTTGGGGCCTGATCTCCGCCTACTATTTTCTTGACGACTATTCGCTCGACAATCCGTATCCCGTTGCCCAGGGCGGAGCCAGCGTGCCCGGCTTCAATGCGTTGAACCACGGCCGAGCCCAGCTGTTCAGCCTGGGAGAAACGAAAACGTTGAACTCGACCGCGGTCAACGAACTCCATTTCAGCTATATGCGCGCCTACAACGACCTCGGCCAGCCGCAAGGTGGACTGGGTGTCAGCCTCGTGTCGCAAGGTTTCGTCACGGCCTCGGGCGCGCCATCAATCGTGCCGCTCGACCCGAAAGGCGAGGGCGTCGAGAGCCTCGTCTTTAATAATTTTTCCACCGGCACGAATACCAACGAGCTGAAGCAGGCCAACAATACTTTTCAGTGGATCGACAATTTCTCCAAGGTCCTGGGACGCCACACCTTCAAAGCCGGCGCCGGCTTTCATTACGATCAGGTCAACGTGAATCCCATCGCTCAGTTCAACGGTAGCTTCCTGTTTACCGGAAGCGAGACCGGCGTGGATTTTGCTGACTTTCTGCTCGGAGTTCCCAGCCAGTACAACCAGAGCCAGCTGAATCCCTTCTACGGTCGCAACAAATATGTCGGCCTTTTCGCGCAGGACAGCTGGCATGTGCGATCAAATCTCACCGTGAACTACGGGGCGCGCTGGGATCGCATCGAACCGTGGTACGAAAAGTACAACCAGATATCGACTACCGAGCCCGGCAAGCAGTCGGTCGTCTTCCCTGGCGCGCCGCCAGGAATCTTGTATCCCACGGATCCGGGAGTGCGGCGTACGCTCGCGCCTCCCGGAGACGAATTCTCGCCGCGCATCGGTCTGGCCTACTCGCCCGATGTATCGACCGACACTTTCTTCGGGAAAATATTAGGGGGTCCGTCGAAAACCAGCCTGCGTGCCGGTTTTGGCCTGTATTACACCTCCATCGAAGCCCTCACGCTGGGAGTGCTCGCGGCCAACGCGCCTTACGGCACTACCTATAGCAGTCCAGCTCCGCCGCAGTTTGCGAATCCGTTCGTTACCGCGTCCAATGGACAAGATCTGGGCCAGTATTTCCCGGTAACCTTTGCGCCGTTGAACTCCTCGGCCAGCCACCCCGATTCAAGCCTAAATTGGTCGCAGTACGTGCCCATCAGCGGCATCCCCGCATATCCCGTCAACAACCGAATTCCCTATACCGAGCAATACATGCTCTCGATCGAGCGCCAGTTCGGCGACAACACTGTATTCAGCGCCAGCTATGTAGGCAATCAGTCGCACCGCCTCCTGGTCCTTGTGGAATCGAATCCGGGCGATCCCGCCCTGTGTCTAAGTCTCAGTCAACCCAGCGACGTTGCGCCCGGATCGGCCACCTGCGGACCCTTTGGAGAAAGCAATGTTTTCACCACCGCTTCCGGCCAGACCGTGAACGGAACTCGCGGACCACTGGGTCCGAACTTTGGCAGCAATACGAATCAAAGCACGATCGGCAATGCCAACTACAATGCCCTCGAACTCAGCCTGCGCCATACCAGCAAACGCTTGCAGTTATTTGCCGGCTATACGTTCAGTAAATCGATCGATCAGTCGTCCAACGTCGGCGAGGAAGTGAACCCGATCAATCCCGCGCTCAGCCGGGCTTTGTCAGCCTTCGACGTGACTCACAACTTCGTGGTGAGTTATGCCTACGAGATGCCTTTCGATCGCCTGTTCGGCGTTTCCAATCGCTGGACCCAAGGTTGGACGCTTTCCGGCATCACCCATTTCAGCAGCGGTTTCCCGGTCACACTGCTCAACTACGGCGACAATTCCTTGCTCGGCGCCGAGCCCAACGGCATTAACAACTACGGCGTGGACGAGCCGGAATTTACACCCGGACCGCTCGATCTGAATTCCAATCCGCGCAATGGAAAATCCTATTTCAATACTTCGCTTTTCAGCCTGCAGCCGTTGGGCACGCCGGGAAATTCCCGACGCCGTTTCTTTTACGGTCCGGGGCTCGACAATTACGACATGGCACTGATAAAAACCTTGCCCTTGACCGAATCCAAGTCGCTGCAATTCCGCGTGGAGGGGTTCAACGTGTTCAATCACGCGCAGTTTTTCGGGTCAACCGCGGTGAACGGCAATATGAATAGTTCTACCTTTGGCCAGGTGGTCAGCGCCGGCTCCCCCCGGTTGCTGCAGGCGGCCGTTAAGCTGATTTTCTAGGCATTAGTCTAGGATTAGTGCGGTGCCGCACCTAAGCGGCTTTCTTGCGACTTTCCCGTCCCCCCCGGCATCCAATAGCGGTGTTACGATAGCAAGATCGGGTAAATGGTTCGGTTTCCTACGGGAAGCATTCATACGATCGCCCGGTAGCGCGGCGCCCATTGCAGCCCCGCCGATAGTGCGACGTTCACAAACAGGAGAAAGAACATGGCAGGCAACGGAATCGTCGAAGTGACCGATGCGAACTTCGACCAGGATGTTTTGAAATCGGACAAGCCCGTGTTGGTGGACTTCTGGGCAACCTGGTGCGGCCCCTGCCGCGCCATCGCCCCCATCGTCGAAGAACTGGCCGCCGAATATCAGGGCAAGATCAAGATCGGCAAGATGGATGTCGACTCCAACAGCGCCACCCCGATGCGCTACAAAGTCACCGGCATCCCCACATTGCTGGTGTTCAAGGGCGGCCAAGTCGTCGAGCAAATCGTCGGCTATAAGCCCAAGGACACCATCGCGCAGGCGCTGAACCGGCACCTGGGGTAAAGAGCTTCTTAGCTCCTAGCCAAATCTCTCAACGCACGCTGCCGCTCGGCATCGTGCGTTTTCAGTTTTTGCGCTGCGGACTTAGAGCTAAAATGCTTCGTCATGCGTCGACTCCGCATACTCCATTTGATCGCAGCCCCGATCCTGGCTCTCCTCGCGATCTCGCTGCACGCCCAAGGCAGCGACCTGGAGCAAAATCTCCGCGACCAGTACAAGGGCAAGACGGTAATACTCCGCGGATTTTATGCCGGAGAGAAGTTGCGCTACGACCCCGCGGGCGTGCTGGTCACCGGGGCTATGTCCGGCGACTGGACGACGGAAGGCTTCATCCTGCTGAATGACATTCAGGTTTCGGAAGCGCGCCTCAAGATCAAGGGGAAACGCCTATGGGTCGTGATGGGCAAGAACGGAACATTCGAATTTCTTAGCGACACCGCAAAGGCGCAGAAAAAGGCGCCGACTTTCAAAATCGAGGCCGACTTGCCGCAGGTAAACTCATCCTTTGAGCAGGTCGATGCCATCCTGTCGAAAATCTTTCTGAGTCAGCAAGACAGCTTCGCAGAGGCCGTTCCCGACTACTGGAAACCTTGCGTTCCGGACGGTTTGAGCGGCAAAGCCAGTAGATGCTTTTTTTCGCGAGAGTTCGGCGCAATCCCGGGATTCACATCCGCCGGCCAAGGCAACCATTCACCATCCGTCGCGGCCTCGCCTGAGCTCGCGCACGGCCCCTTGTTCAAGATCGGACATGGCGTCAGTCCTCCAGGAGCGATCTTCCAGCACGAGCCAGTATTCAGCGAGCCCGCGCGCGAGGTGAAATACCAGGGAGTTGTAACTCTCGCGCTTGTCGTTAGCGAAAAGGGCCTGCCGATCAACATTAACGTTACGAATCCACTCGGGTTGGGCCTCGATGCAAAAGCCGTCCAAGCAGTGGAAACCTGGAGATTCAAACCCGCCGAGAAAGATGGCCAGCCCGTAGCAACGAGCCTCGCGGTGGACGTCAGCTTTCATCTGTACTGAAGAATGCCGCGAGACGGGAAGCGAACCTGCAAGAACTCCTAATACTTCCGCAGCACCCCAATCACCCGCCCCTGCACATCCACGGACGCGGCCGGAACGATGATCGGTTTCATGGCTACATTCGAAGGCTGCAGCCGGATATTGTCTCCCTCACGGTAGAAGCGCTTCAGTGTGGCATCGCTCTGATCGACGAGTGCGACCACAATGTCTCCGTTGTGCGCGGTGCGGGCTTTCTCCACCAGCACGTAATCGCCGCTGAGAATAGCCTCATCCTGCATGGAGTCGCCGCGCACTTCGAGCACAAATACTTCTTTCGAGCGCACAAAATCCGCCAGCGAAATGGTCTCGTTAGTTTGCACGGCCTCGATCGGCTGACCGGCCGCGATGCGCCCCAGCAGCGGCAGCACCAGGCCCGTGTTCACGCTCATGGCCTGCTTCAGCCGCCCCTTAGGAGGCAGCAGATCGATGGATCGGCTGCGGTTGTAGTCGCGCGTCAACAGCCCCTTTTTCTCCAGGTTGGTGACGTGCTTGTGCACCGTCGCCAGTGAAGTCAGGTCCAGACCCTTGCCAATCTCCTCAAACGACGGAGAATATCCGTGCTCCGCCACGAATCGCGAAATGAAGTCATACACTTCCCGCTGCCTGCGTGTGATGGCCATGCCGCCATTATTGGCGAACATAAGGCGAAAAAGCAAGTAAGAAGTTTGGATCGTCACGACGCGTGTGGGCAGTGCCCAGGTGGACAGCCCAGCCCGAGGCTGAAACTTTTTCCCCGCCAGGAACTCCAATCCAACAGCCCTGCTATTTCGTACTGAAGAAGGAAGAAGAAGGGGAAACGAAAATGCCATCTTCTAGTCGCTTTGCTCTAATCCTGTTCGCTTCGCTGCTGGGCGCGACGGCCTGCAACGCCAAAGCCAGTCCAGCCGCTGCCTTTCCTGCGCCCGCACAGGACGCTGCCCGCGCCACCACTCCGGGCAAGGAAACTGCCGTCATCTCCGGCGGATGTTTCTGGGGCATTCAGGCGGTCTTCCAGCACGTGAAAGGCGTGATCAGCGCGACCTCCGGCTATTCCGGAGGCTCGGCCAAGACTGCTCAATACGAAACCGTCAGCACCGGCGAAACCGGACACGCCGAGTCGGTGCAGATCGTCTACGACCCTTCGCAGATCACATACGGTGAACTGCTGCGCGTATTCTTCTCGGTAGCGCACGACCCCACACAACTCAATGCCCAGGGCCCGGATGAGGGGACGCAATATCGATCGTCAATTTTCTACAGCAACGATGAGCAGAAGCGCATCGCCCAGGCCTACATCGCGCAGCTCGACAAGGCTGGGATATTCCGGCATCCAATCGTGACCCAGGTCGTGCCGCTGCAGGCTTTCTATCCGGCTGAGGCCTATCACCAGAACTACGCGACGCTGCATCCCAATCAGCCCTACATCGTGTTCAACGACGCTCCCAAGGTGGAGCACCTGCGCCAGGAGTTCCCCGACCTTTACACCGGAAAGTAGATAACAGGAGACGATGATGTTCGATTCCGATCACGATCAAGACCATGAAGGCTCCACCAACCTGCGACGCCGTGCGTTCTTAGCGAGCGCGGCGGCAGCCATCGGAGGCATGGCGCTCTGGCAATGGAACAAGCCGGCCGTGCTCGAAGCCGCCCCAGTCGTGGCCGGCGAGCCCAAAGAAGTAACGGTCGTCCTTTTCTCCGACGGCGGCCAGCGCCTGAAGCAGGTTCGCATGGCGAAAGTTGTAAAAACAGACGACGAGTGGCGCAAGCAGCTCTCCGGCAATGCGTTCGACATCACGCGTCGTGCCGATACCGAAATTGCTTTCTCCGGCAAGTACTGGAACTTGCACGACAAGGGCCTCTACCGCTGCATCTGCTGCGACAACGCGCTGTTCGATTCCGCCACCAAATTTGAATCGGGTACAGGATGGCCCAGCTTCTGGACGCCGATCGCCGCCGAGAACGTGACCGAGATTCGCGACACAACTTTCGGCATGACCCGCACGGCCGTCGCCTGCACGGAATGCGACGCGCATCTGGGCCATGTCTTCGACGACGGCCCCGAACCTACGCATCTTCGCTACTGCATGAATTCCGCGTCGCTGCGCTTCGTGAAGCGAGCGTAGTTACCCAAATATTGGTTAACCAGGTTTACAAAGCAAACCCTGCTGCAGCGTAGAATTGCGTTTAATGACGCCCGATCAGCCCGCTTTCCGCGAACCAACCACCGTCGAAAAAATCTTCAACCGCTGTTTCGGATTTCTCGTCGGCCTCGGTCTGGGTTTCTCGCACAACTACCTGCTGGAAGTTCGCGGACGGAAAAGCGGCAAGCTGTACTCCACTCCCGTCGATCTGCTGGAACTGAACGGCAAGAATTATCTAGTGGCTCCGCGCGGACGAACTCAGTGGGTGCGCAACGCCGAAGCGGCCGACGAAATCACGCTGAAGAAGGGAAGCACGCGCCGTAAATTTCGCATGCGCCCGATTCCTGACGCCGACAAGCCGCCAATCCTGAAGGCCTACCTCGACAACTTCAAACGCGAAGTGCAAACCTATTTTCCCGTACCTGCTGGATCGCCGCTCGAGGCGTTCACTCAACTGTCTTCAATCTATCCCGCATTCGAACTTCTGGAAGAGTAACGGTCCACATTATTTGCTGTCTCCGCCGGGTTGGCCGGCACTATCAGCGTGACCGGGTCTTTCGAAATTGAACCGTGCCGTCTTTGAGTGCCTTGCCGTTTGGATTAGAAGGTGCTTCGAAGCCGATCCGGCTGCGGGTGGGCTCGGAAGGACTCATGAGCTCACGGATTGCGTCCATCAAGCCCTGGATGTCGGCGTCATGTGATTCCAGACGGCTTTCCAATTCTGCCAGCTTGGTCAGGATATGGCGGTTCCCGGCGATAGCGCGACGCATACGCACAAAAGCAAGAACAACAAACACGCTCATTTCAACGGCGCGTTCGGAGTTCAGCACCGTGGCCGCCATAATGGCGCCGTGTTCGGTAAAGACATGCGGACGATAACGCGCGCCGCCGTGGCCTTCACTTGAGATCACATTTTGTGATCTCAAGATTCTCAGTTCGTGCGCGGAGAGTCGAAAGCGAAAGGCGAGAGGGAATCGTTTCGCATTACGCTTGACCTGCTGGTTCAGATGTCGGACTTGCACGCCGTATAGTTCGGCGAGGTCGGCGTCGAGGATGACTCTCTGTCCACGGAGAACGAAGATTTTCGAATCAACTTTTCTTGCGACAACCATCGCTGTCTTTGCCATAGGGAAAGCTCGTTTTCAAACTTGAGATCACAATTTGTGATCTCAAGTTTTCGGGGAGATCAGCAGCAGAATAGCAGCTGGCGGTCAGTTCGAGCATTGCTGAGAATTCTTTTCGCACACACGAGTGCCGATTAAGGAAGAACTGGCGACCGATCACGCGCCGGTGACGAAATAGCTTTCATCGGGTTTGAATTTTGTCTTTTCGGGGGTTACGCCGGCGGTTACGTCTTGTGCGAACTCGCGGCGGCGTTCGGGCCCTTTGCGCTCGACCGCGCGCACGCGGCGGGTGGGCATGTTGCTGGGTTCGAGGCTGACGATGCGGCCGTCGCGCACCTGGATCTGCGAGCGGAACCAGTCGGTGCGGTACATGCGGCCCGCGGCGTAGAACGTCATCGATGCAGCGATGGGGCCTTCGAATTCCTGTCCGGTGCAGGCCAGGATGCGCCGGCCCATTTCCTGCGTCCAAGTCATGCCCCCGACCAGCGGATCGTTCAGGCGGCAGCGCTCGAAAGGCGTGGCATGCGAGATCTTGCGCAACTGCAGAAGTTGCAGCAGGACGGAAGTCTTCGCCAGGTTGGTCACGATGATTCTGGCTTCGGTCGCGGAAATTCGCTCCATTTTTATGTGCAGGTCGGGTGACCACTCGCGCTCGAACTCTTCGCGGGCCAGAGCCAGGCCTTTGTCGGTGGCTTCAACATAACGTAGCGTAGCGCGAGCCAGAATAATACTGAAGAAAGTGGTGACGATGGTCGCGATGACCGGGATGTAGCTCAGCAGCGTCGTGAACGGAATGCGGAACGAACTGGCCAACTGCATATGCATAGAGACGAATGGCTCCTGCGGATGCGGTTCCTGAAATGGGCAGTGATCCGAATCAGTCTAGCCAGGACGAGGAGGGAGCTAAAGATGCGTATAGTGTGGGGGAATAACCGGTGCGGGGCAAGGACTTTGGTAACCGGGTCGAACGAGGGATAGGCGATTTATCGGGCGGCGGATAGAGCCCGCCCTGAGTGCGCACGGCCTTTGGTCCATCGATGAAAACCGGGTGCCGCATTTCTCGCGCGGGAGTTTATTAGTAAGCCACGCGAGAGGTGGGGATTTTCGACCGAGCGCAGCCGAAGGAAGTGTCCATCCCTGAACTTCTACTCTAATACGCTGTCGTCCAGTTTTTTCTTGCCCCAGTCGGCGGCGGCTTGCACGAAAGCCAGAACGATGGGATGCGGCTTCTTCTCCGTCGACGACAGTTGCGGCTGGAAAAGCGTTGCCAGGAAAAACCGGTGAGTCGGCGATTCGATGGCACGAATTTCACCTTGCGGGCCGCGCGCAACGACGGGGAATCCAGCTTCCATGGCGGCCCATTCGAAGTCAGGATTAATCTCGAAGTTGCAGAAGAATTCTTCGGTGACGGTATCTTGATTCTTGCCGTAAAAAGTCTGCAGGTAAGAGCCCGGACGCAAGCGAATTTCCGGCACCGCGCCAGACAATTTCGGCGCATCGCCTTTTCGCTCGGGCACGGCGCAGGCTACCGGATAGATGATGATGTTCTTGGAGCCGGAATTATTTTCCGCGCTGTTGGCGTCTCTAATGTTGAGCACGTTGCGCGCGAATTCGATGAAAGCATACTGGAATCCGCCACAGGTGCCGAGGAAGGGCCAATCGCGCCTCCGGGCGAACTCGATGCCTTTGAGCATGCCGTCGAAACTAGTGTAGGGACTGCCGGGCGAAGCCCAAAGGCCGTCGAAATCCTCGAGCTTGGTCTCAGCTCCGGCGGCGAGAAGCGACGGAGTAGGCAGCCACTCGGATTCGACCTTTATTTTTAGCAGGTGGGCGGCGTGCTGCAAGGCGTCGTTGGTGGCGTGGTGCGAGCGGAAATCGGCATTGAAGTCGCCCAGGATTCCGATGCGGACGGCGTCGCTCACGGCTTGATTGTACTAGAGGGCCAGCGGCGAGCTGGCCGCACTCTCGGGCGAGACGGTTAGAAGGATGGTGCGCCGCAGGTCGCTGAAGATCCTTATGTGCACTGGGATCGCTTCCGACAGTTGTCGCAACGCGTAACTCTCGCGGACCAACATGCTCAGGTTCTATTGCATGCAGTCGCACGATGGTAAGAAGCGGGCCCCCGCGATTCGGTTCGCCGGAACGGTGTAAAATGCTTCCCTAATTTCTTGCCGCCTTCGATTTTGCCGGCGTTCGCGGCTTTCGTAAGTATTTCTCATAATTCCTGTCCGGTACTAACACGGACGTCCGTCCGTTAAAGCGCGAGCACGAATAGACCAGGTTGCGATGAAGAAGATAGGGTTTGCAGCAGCATTGATACTGTTCACGGTAGCAATCTTGTCCACTCGCTACTATATGGTGGATTTGCCGGTCTACCACTTTCTTGGTGGCGGCGACGTTACCGATCCTGCGACCTTACACCTGCAGGGGGAATTCGTCGAAAGCAATCTTGGCGCAGCCGAAGGCCCGTCCGGATCGCTTACTGTGCGCATGATTGCGCAGCAATTTGTTTTCGTGCCGCAGTGCGTCGAAGTGCCTGCGGGTGTTCCCATCACGTTTCGAATGACCAGTGCCGACGTCGTGCACATGCTGAGCTTCCTGGGTACGGATTATGGCCTAAAGGTTGTGCCCGGGGCAGTCACCGAAGCGACCTTCACTTTCGCCAAGCCGGGCATATTCAAGATTCCCTGCCATGAGTTCTGCGGCGCAGGTCATTATGCGATGAGGGGCCAGCTGAATGTCGTCCCGCGCGATCAGTTTGCTTCCTTGCTTCCCAGCGAAAGGCGGACTTGTGAGCTACGCTAGTCGGGCTCGGCGCTTGCGAATCGCGACGCGGTGGCTTGGAACCCTGATGGTTTTATGTGCGATCACCGCTCTGTTGGCACGAAGGGATTCTTCGGCGCAATCGATGAATTCTGAGCCACCGCTTCGCGTGCCTTCGAACGTGGCCTGGACAAAAGAAACCATGAAGATTGCTTCCAGTGGTGACGCCTTTCGCGGATTGCTCCTCGCCCGGCGCTGCAATCATTGTCATGGCGAAGAAGGATTCAGCTCCGTTCCTGCCTTTCCCAACCTGGCGGGCCTGGACCGGTTGTCGTTCTGGAAACAGATGCAGGATTTTCGATCCGGCAAGCGGGCTTCGTCGGTCATGCAGCCCCTCGCCGAGGCACTTTCGGCGCGCGACGCGGCCGATTTGGCCGCTTATTTCGCGATGCTGCCAACCGCCAGTGATGCGCAAGACAACCGGGCATTTCCGCAGGCCATGCACGATCCTTCTGGCGCTTCGATGGCCATCCGCCTCATTGTCTTCGGAGATGGCCAGCGGGGTATTCCACCCTGCCAATCGTGCCACGGTCCTGTGAGTTATGTGAAAGGAGCTCCACCACTGGCTGCCCAGAACGCCGCTTATCTGGAACAGCAGCTCGAGCATCTTTCGGATGGGACTCGGACCAACGACATTAACGTTCGGATGCGCAGCATCGCGAGACAGCTAACCGCTGCGGAAAAGACAGCCGTCTCGGAATACTACGGTGGCGGACTGGGTCCGGGAGTGAACTCACGCTAGCCCGGGCTTCGAACCTCGCGGAAGACAACGATCCTCTTGGCCCAGAAGCGATCTCGTGCTGAGGACTGACTCGGTGTGTCACCTTGCGCTGTCGCGCGTACGCGCCCCGCGATCTAGAACAGATTCTTGATGCCGAGAGCGAGATAGAGGCTGAGCAGCGCCAGTGCGGCGCCACCCCAGATCATCAGTGTGCATTTCCAGCCGAGGGAGCGAGCCACTTGCTGCTGACTACGCCAGGAGATAAGGAAAGGCTTATTGTGGTTCCCTTTCATAAGCGCCACCGGCGGATGGGGATCGAAACCATTTGCCGACATCGGAAAATTGGCGTCGCCGTCGGTGCCGCGACCACCGGCAGCGGCCGTTTGCGCATCGGCGAGGACTTGAACTCCGCCGGGCATAACAATGTGTGCGGCCATGCCAGAGGCAGAAACTCCGGCCGCCGCCCAGGCCGCGGGACTCGCGATGCCTGCCTTTAACAGCGCAGCAGTGATCTTCTCTTGCTGAGCCGCGTCTGTAGTCTTCGCGGCAACCGACTGGGAATAAATGTGCATCCCTTCATGCCGAACCGGATCAGGTGGAGTTTCGGGTTGAGTTGAAAACCGCTGAGCGATCGAGCCCAGGGAAAAATTTCCGTCACCGCTTCCCATGGAAAACGAAAGCGAATTGACTGAGAGCGAGAATCCACCGGCCGCAATCGAACCGATCGTATCGCTGGACTGAATCGGCTGCGGGCCGACTTCGATGCCCGGATTTTCGCCCAGCGTGCCCAGGATAAACAACGAATTCTTGGGCTTGATGCAGTACTCTTCCACTTTAATTTTGTTGTACGTAACAATGCCGTGGCGCGAAAGAAAACTGCGCACATTGCCCGGCATAGGTTCTTTCGTGGTGAAGAAGGAATCGCAGAATTCCTGTTGGAAATCACGGTGCAGGTCGAGATCAGCGCCGCTCGGGTCGACCAGCACGCGCCCCGTGTTGTCGTCGACAAAAAATGGCAGGTGCATGCACTCGCCGGCGACCTTCACCCAGTTTTTATTCTTCCCGTTCTGTTTATATTCCCAGATCGCAGTGCTGTAGTAGTAGCAGGGATGCGCGGTGATGGGCGCGACCATGGTGTAAGGGCCCACGGCGAGGCCGCTCACTTCCACCATTCCCATGGCGGCGCTGCGAATCTTCGAGAACGGAGTGTCGAGAATCAAGCGGCGGCGCTGCAGCAGGCGGAATCCGTAGATAAAAAGACCAATGCCCGCGCAGAAACCGACCAGACACCAGAGCACGAATCCTCTCGGATCCGAGGAGCGCGACGAACGAAAGATCAGCGCAACAAGCGTCAACGTAGAAAGAGTCACTGATGGAATCCGCGGGCAGGCTAACGCACACCTCCCTAAGCTGAGGCTAGCGAATCGAGGAGGCGCGGAGCAGCAGGAAATCGCTGGATGTACTTACGTCGGTAATGACGTGTTGGTTATGACGGACGGTACCAAGGTTCGCCTTACCCACTTCTCGCAAAGGACGCGAGAAATGGGGTACCCACGTCTCGGGAGCTGAGAGCTGAGAGCTGAGAGCTGAGAGCTGTTCCTCTATCCGCCGGCCTTCAACTCCGTCAGCACCTGCTTCGCTATTTCTTTCAGCGTTTCGAAGACGCCGACGCCCTGGAAGGCGACCGCTTCAACGATGGCTTCATTTTTCTTGCGCAGTTCGGTCGCCAGCAGATCGACGGGCAGAATATTGGGCAGGTCACGCTTGTTCAACTGCAGCACGTAGGGAATTTTGTTGAAGTCGTAGCCGTGTTCTTTCAGGTTCGACATCAGGTTCTCGAGCGCTTCGACGTTGGCATCCATGCGCTGTTCCTGAGAGTCGGCCACGAAGACGATGCCGTCCACGCCGCGCAGAATCAGCTTCCGGCTGGCATCGTAAAAGACCTGGCCGGGCACGGTGTAAAGATGGATGCGGGTCTTGAAGCCGCGCACCGAGCCGAGGTCAAGCGGCAGAAAATCGAAGAACAAAGTTCGCTCGGTTTCAGTGGCCAGCGAGATCATCTTGCCCTTCTGCTGGTCCGCGGTTTTCTGGTAGATCACCTGCAGATTGGTAGTCTTGCCGCCAAGTCCGGCGCCATAGTACACGATCTTACAATTGATCTCGCGGGCTGCGAAGTTGATGAAACTCAAGGCTTTCCTCAAATGCGGGCATGCCCCCGAGGGCGGCCGCGCACAATTCATGTACTTATGGAGGCTCGGGGTCTTTATATCATACGAGGGGTTCTGTACGCAGGTTACTCAGGTGACCCCCACCTGGCCGAAGGGTGCCATCCGAGAAACGAATGGACGACGGTGAAATGCATCAGCGGGCCGTCGGAACCGCAAAATAGCCGTCCTTGGCGGCAACTTTCAGCCCTTTCCTGTCCACGCGTACTTCGATGCTGCGATAGGCCGAACTGCCGGTTGTGGCCTGCGCGTTATATCCCAAAGTGTATTGATTTCGTGCCTCAGAGGTGATTTCCGCATAGGCGTCTTCAATGGAATTGCGGGAAAGTTCCGCCAGCGGGTCGGCGCCGCAGGTGGCGCGAACGAATTTTGCAAGATTGTTGGTGCGGCCCTGATCGGGCAGATGGAATTTATCGAGCTGCCGAAAGCCAGGCAAGGCGCCGCTGTCGACCACCACAGCTCTGACCTGGATGTCTCGAGCCTGCAACAGGTGCAGCACGCCGGCGTAACTGGCGCGGCTGCCCATTTCGCGTCCATCACTGATCACAAAAATTACTTTTCGGCGCTCGCGGTCGCGTTTGCTCAGGTCCTGTGCCGCCCGCAGGATTGCGTCATTCAGAACGTGCGCCTCGCGCGGCGGCGTATAAACTGGCGGCACCGGCGGTCCGCCTGCAGGAAGCCCGTTGATCGTGGGTCCTTCCGGCCCCAGCGGGCCACCTAGAACGGGAGGTCCGTTGGCGTGACCGCGGTACTGTTTCATGTCGTTCAGCGCTGCTGTAAGCCGCTCCGGCCTTCCCGTGAAATCGGTGACCTGGCTGACTGTGCTGCTATAGGTGTAGAGCGCGACTTCATCGTAGGGGCTGAAGGCGCCGGCCAGGGCCGAGTAGGTCTCATTAATCTTCTGCAGCGCGACGTCCGCCATGCCCGTGTCGATGACGACCGCGACCGACAGCGCAAACGGATCGCTGGTGAAGTAAACGAGCGTCTGTTTCTTGCCATTTTCCAGCACGGTGAAGTCGCCGGGAAGCAGGCCATCCACGCGCCGCCCACTGGAATCCTTCACCATCACGGGAATCTGCACTCGGTTCACTGAAATCGGAATCGTGTAGAGACCTTCCGCGGGATTAATCTGATTTCTCTGTTTGCCGGTAGGAGCCGCCCCGGCCGGGGCCGTGGACGGCTGAGCAGCCTTATCCTGATTCTGCGTGTCTTGACCGGGCTTGCCATTTCCGGGCGCTGGGTTGTCGCCGGGGAACGGATTGGCTTCTGCGCCCGTGCCTGAGCCCGGCGGCGGAGCGGGAGGAAGAACCGGCTTGGGTGCCGGCGGCTGGACGGTCGACGGAGCGTCCGGGATATCCTGCGCCGGCTGGGAATTCGCTGGTGGTTGGGATTGCGTTTGGCTGCCGGACTGGGCCTGCAATGCGGGGATGGCCAGAGCCACCACAGTGGCGAGAGCCAGCAACACGTTTCCCCTCGTCATCTGCCGTCTCGTATTTCTTTTCACCGGTGCCATAGCTTCCTCGTCAGCCTTGCGAACCCGCCAAAAACCTTTCTGCCTGTAAGATGCCCAAACCACTCCGTTTGGTACATCGAACGCCGCAGGATTAGACTAACACTAACCGAGAATCGCGAGAGAATCCCGAATGCCGAAGCTTCCTGTTTCTCACCACCGAACCACGCTCGTAGTCGCCCTGGCTGCCGTTTGCCTGGCCGCCTCCTTCATTTCGGCCCAGCAGTCGCCGGCCAAGCCGCCCGCAGATCAGCAATCCGGAAATCAACAGACCGACGACCAGAATCAGCAGCCCACCGAAACTTTGAAGGTCAACGTCAACGTCGTGCAGGTTTTCTTTAACGTCAAAGACAAGCACGGCGCGCTCATGCCGAACCTCACCAAAGCTGATTTTGAAATCTCCGAAGACAGCAAGCCGCAGACCGTGAAATATTTTACCGCCGAGACGAACCTGCCGCTCACGCTCGGAATCCTCATCGACTCCAGCGGCAGTCAGCTGCGAGTGCTGGACATGGAGAAGGAAGTTGGTGGCGCGTTCCTGAAACAAATCCTGACCGACAAAGATGAAGCCTTCGTTATCGACTTCAACGTCGATGCCAGTCTGCTGCAGGACTTCACCCGTGACGTGCACCGTCTGCAGAAAGCGCTGAATTCGGTGAAGATCAACGCCGGCTTCACCACCGGTCCTATACCCGGCGCGGGCGGTGGACCGGTACCCACCGCGGCGCAGGCAGGCACCGTGCTCTACGACGCTGTTTACTTATCCGCCCACGATATGTTGGCGAAAGAAGTAGGGCGCAAGGCGATGATCCTGCTGACCGACGGCGAAGACGAAGGCAGCAAGCTGAAAATCAGGGATGCGATTGAGGCGGCGCAGAAAGCGGACGCCATCGTCTACGTGCTGCTGTGCGCGGATCGCGGGTTCTATGGCGGGTTCGGCGGGGGCTACTCCGGCGAATCCGAAATGCGCAAACTGACTGAGGCAACCGGCGGCCGGGTCATCAACGTGGGCAACAAGATGGACAAGCTGCAAGAGGCTTTCAACCAGATCGCCGCCGAACTCCGCAGCCAGTACAACATCGGCTTCACCTCCACCAATACTAAGCTCGACGGTTCCTACCGGAAGCTTGAGATCAAGAACAAACAGGGCTACAAGATTCAGGCGCGCGCCGGATATTACGCCGGACGCAGCGAGAACCAGAACTGAAAATTGGGACGCGATGCCGTGGTGGCGCAGTTTGGATTCCAGCGGGCCCTCTCATCGTCGGCGTCATCCCGAGCGGAGCCGTTCTTCAGGCGAAGAGAGGGATCTCCCTGAAAATCGCGCCTTGGGGGGAAGATGACGCAACGACCTAAAGATTCAAACTGAGCACTACGATCAAAAACAGCGGGCAAGAATGCCCGCTCCCATCTCCCGCTACTGACTCGCAGCCTGACCCGCCGAACCGGACAACTCCGGCGGATCAAAATAACATTGATGCCACAAGGCGGAGTCCGACAACGTGCCTGCCTTCCACTGCTGAAGAGTAGCCATCGTAGCGGCAATCATGCCGCCGTCGGCAGAATCGAAAATCAGCACAATCCCCGCCACGCTGTCAGTCTTATTAGCCCCGTCTTTCTTAGCCAGGTCCGCATAGCTCTTGCCGAGCATGGATTTCGCGAATTCCAGCTTCAGCTTCGAGCCCCCATCCTGCGCCGACTCGTCCGTCTTCTGCACCGAAATGATTTTCACATTCTTGTTGCGCAGCGGCTCCCAGTCACCGGGGAACTGAGCGGTATCCTCGCGACTCACGCGAAAGAGTTCGTCGGCCGTCGGTCCCGGAGCGGCGCCGGCGTGGGTATCGAGGTCGGGAACTCCGTCGGGCATTTCCAGACTGTTGCGCCAGATCCAGCCTCGAGACAAACCGGAAATCCGCACGTGCACCCAGTCGGGGTTGAAATCGAGCATTTCGAATTCGTCGTGAGCGTCGGCCAGGAATAACGTCTTGGCCGTCAAGCTTGCAGTTGCTACCACCGGCGTGCCTGACTTCTTTACGGCCACCAGGTTCTTGGGATGCGACTGGTTCTTGAGAATCTCCTCCAGACTGTCGGCCTCGGCCTTCAGCCCCGCGCGGTCAGCGTCCACCGGGGGGGGAGCAGCCGGAGTTGCGGCCGCTTCGGCAGCAGCCAGTCCGTGCGTCAGAGACGACTGAAACGTCCCACCAGTCTGCGGCAATGGCGTGGTCGGCGCAGGCGGAACATTGTCCGCCACCTGGGTCTGCGGCTGAACTTGACGGGCGGTCTGGGACTGCGAGGTCTGGGCCTGAGCGGGCTGACGCTGTGTGGTCCGAGGTTGGGTGGTCTGCGGCTGAGTAGCCTGAGCTTGAGTAGCCTGGTTTTGAGCGGTATGGTTTTGAGTGGTCTGGGTTTCAGTGATCTGGGGCTGAACGACACGGGAGGGTTGAGTGATCGGTGAAGTGGAAGGCGCTGTAGTGGGAACCTCCGTCGCTGGAGCGCGCTGTGGAATCGTGGTCTCTCCTGCCCCGCTGCTCTTCAGTTCCGCCCCCAACTCATCCAGCAGGTCCACTTCGAGACGCCCGTTGGACGTCAGCAACTGATATCCCGAACGAGAGGGAATCGGATCGGGATACCAAGCCGTCACCTTGGTCGTCACGTGTACAACCGACCCTCCCGAAGCCGTGGCGCTCACCTGCACTGAGGACTGAAAAAAACCGCGCTGGTAGCGGTCAAGCGGGTGATCGCCCGCCAGCGCGAAACCATCCAGGACAGGAAGCCGTCCCGCCAGCGAAGGCTGCATTTGTTTCAGAACCTTCTCCACTGTCGTCTTGGATTCGGCGAAAGTGCGCTCGTAACCGCTGCCCTGAGCGCTTCCCCGGCCAGTCAGCAAGGTCAGAGTCAGCAAGGTGAGCATCAGCAAGGTCAGGAACGGAAGCCGCAAAAGCGCCAACAATCCGGCCGAGCGCGCTCTCATGCCTCGGGGCCGGTTCATGGCATGGGCTCCACTTCGTCGCGGGAAATCCAGCCATGCTGACCCTCGCGGGTTTCCACGCCATACCAATAGGGAGTCGAAATCAGAATCAGAACTTCCGTGCCCGGCTGCAGCGGGTTCAAGGTGCTGGCAGTGTGAAAAGGCGCCGACTTAAGCGGAGCGCCGGGGGATTTCACCAGCCGCTCCACCTGCTGGCGCAGCTCCTTAACATGCTGCTCCAGTGTCTGACCGGGTTCCTGTTCAACGGTAGTGGGCTGGGAGGCGACTGTCGTAGGGCCCGGATCTGCAGCAGCGGGTGTTGAAGGAACAGGCGCTGAGACAGCAGGCACGGAGGCAATAGACGACGAGGATGAGTAAGAAGGCGCCGCTGGAAGGGTGGTGGCGCCGCCGCCATTAGCCGCTTGAAGCTGCTTCTTCTGCAGCATTTCCTGCCGCTCATTCTCCGCTTCGACGTTCTGTCGCTGCATGAGATCGATGGCATCGAGCCGGTCGCGGATATCTTTGTACTCGCTGCCTTCGACCGAGCCGTCCGAAAGATGCACGATCTTACGGAAGTCTTCGACGAAGATTGCGTCAATGCGCAGCACGGTATTCTTGTCGCCCTGGGGTTGAAGCACGTAGCGCACAGCCACCGTACCCACATCGCCGCTGTCTTTGAAATTGCGCGGATCGATGGCCTGCTGCCGCACCTTATAGAAGACTTTTCCGGGACCCGTCCAATCCGGGAACGCGTGCGTGGAATCGGCGGGATGGGCGCCGCTGATGTACTGATCCTTGTTGTATTCCTTGGTTCCCCGGATGAGCCCGTTTTGCGTCACGTCCTGCACTACTTGTTCGACCTGGGCCTCGGGGAAGGGAACGTTGACGATCAGTGCCTCGCCGTAGGAAATCTTGCCTTTGTCCTTACCGTGGGCCTGAAGCAAAGGCACGGCAGAGAACTGCACGATCAACGCCGCGGCAAGAATCAGCCCCGGCCAGCGGGACTTGACTGCGAACTTCTCGACTCTCTCAGGGATCAGCCGGACATTGCCCAGCTTAATTGCGTCCAGCTTCACTGCGACCAGCTCAACGAGGAGCCGCTTTCCCATACGCTGAGCCCAGTTCCGCTGAGTCAGACGCTGCCGAGGTAGGTTCTTCTGAGCCATTTTTATTGAGGGTACTTTACGCTGACTCAGGATCATCACTCAGGATCATCACTCAGGGTTATCACTCTATGATCATCACTGCTTAATTATGGTTGCCACTCTACGATTACTGTTCGGGCTCGGGACGCCGCTTCCGTACAACCGTCATATCACGATTCGATGCTCAATACTTAATTGAGCATCGCAAGGCTGTCAACTTGGCGGCAGCGGGCCACCCCAAATCTCGTAACCCGGGGTCACTTTACAAATGACATTGTCAAAACTATGTAAAAAAAATCGATATACCCCCTTGCACTTCGTCGCCGAGGCATTGTAGGATTCATCCCCGGTACGGTGGTATGACCAAAAAAAAGTTCAGGGCCAAAAGCCGGAAGGCGCTCCAAATTCTCCTTTCCCTTCCGTCCAATTTCGTTTGCGTCCTTTCGTCGTTGACATCACGTTTCTTGGTTGAGAAAAATATCAATCCGTGTGAGGAGTCCGGCATGTCCACGTCGACGCGGTCTGGTTTGAGCCGTATTTCGCTTTCAACATCGCTTCCAGTGGTTGCACTGGTTGTGGTCTTTCTGGTTTTGACCGCCAGTCAGACCGCGAACGCCCTCCCCGCCTTCGCCAGAAAGTATGGCCTGCGCTGCTCGGCCTGCCACGAATCCTGGCCGATGCTGAATTATTTCGGCCAGAAATTCAAAGACAACGGCTATCAGCTGATGAACGACCGGGACGCCCCGATCTGGCAGAACCCCGGCTATTGGCCGGTCACGTTCCGCATCACGCCGATCTGGCACCGGGTGAGCACGGGCAAGGTTCAGGTCGATACTTACACCAACGGTGCGCCCGACGGCGGGCAGTCCATTCAGCGCGTCACCAGTTCTGGATTTGACCTGAGCGGGCTCGACTTCCACACCGCCGGAACTCTGGAGAAGAACATCTCCTTCTACCTGCTTCCGTCCTCCGATTCCACCGGCGCTTTCCACTTTGAGCAGGTTTTTGTGCGCCTCGATAACATTGGCGGCAGCCCCTGGCTCAACCTCAAGCTGGGCCGATTCGAATTGGACAACCTGCTTTCAGAAAAGCGAATTCTGACGTTGACCGGCAACGGCGGCATCTATCAGACGTATCACTTCATCCCGGTCGGTGACGGAAACATTTTCGGTCAGATCGGCGACAACCAGCTCGGCTTCGAGTACATGGGCCACTCGGTGAATGATCGGTCGCGTATTTCCGCAGCCCTGATCAGCTCGAGTGACGGAAACGTAAATCTGAGTACTGGCGCTAACTCCTACACCGGATTCTTTACCGGGAGCCAGGCCTTTGACACCGGCAAGCTGGGAGTGCAGCGCATCGGCTTCTACGCCATGTACGGAGAAGCCGCAACCTACTACCTGACGCAGGGCAGCGTGCCCCTCGGCGGATCGGGAATCTCCAACAAGGGCTTCAGCCGCGAGGGCTTCGTCGGGCAATTCTATTTCGGCCCGCATGTCGACCTCACAGTCGTCACGCAGCATGGTTCTGATAACCCGTGGTTCGGGCAAGGTTACGGCAATGCCATCGCCACAGACGGCAACGGCGGCACAACTTGCACGGGGGTGGGATGCCCTCCGAACAACGTGCCGGGCTCGGTTCTTCCTGTAGGATCGCAGTCGCCCACTTGGAATGGCTACACCTTCGAGGGTCACTACGTATACAGTCCGCAGTTGATCTTCATCGGTCGGTACGAGGCGGAGCGGATGTCGCAACAGGCGAACGGACCCACCTCAGCCAATCCTTCTGCCTCCAACCTCGGCAATATTTCGACCTACACCGTCGGCTTCCGCTACAACCCCTTCATGACCAGCCGTGCTGGCCTGGCCTGGCACAACGAATACAACTGGCTGCACCAGGATGGTACGGGACCGACTCTTGGTTTAGGTACCGTCAACCTGAACACAAGCGAACTGCTGATGGGACTCGACTTCGATTTCTAGAAAGGGACAGACATGCGAACAAGATTGCAGACATGGTCGCTTCTAGTGGGCGCGACTGCGGTTTTGGCGCTCCCGATGACTTCATGGGCGCAACTCACGCAGGCCGACTTTGAGCCCCGCCTGAGCATGGAAAGCCACATCGGAAACATCACCGGCCACGCCAAGGACGCCAAGGGCGACTACCGGCGGTATTGCGTCGTGTGCCACGGCGAGAATGGCGACGGAAACGGCGAGAGCTTCCCTTGGGTCGACCCCAAGCCCCGCGACTTCCAGCTCGGCATCTTCAAGTGCCGCTCCACGCCCACCGGAACCTTGCCCACGGACCAGGATCTTTTTGACACCATCGCCCGTGGCATGGACCGTTCGAATATGCCACAGTGGAGCACCTTCACCAAGCAGGAGCGCGCCGACCTGGTGGCCTGGGTGAAGCACTTCTCGCCGCGCTGGGTAGGCGAAAAACCCGGAACCCCCATTACGATTCCGCCTGAACCGGAAGTCACGGCGGAGCGCATCAAGGCGGGACGAGATGTCTTTGCCCGGGTGCAGTGCTGGAAGTGCCATGGCGTGCTCGGCCAGGCCAACGGACCGTCCGCCTCAACTCTCCAGGATGATCTCGGCCGTCCGATCGCAGCCTTCAACTTCACCGAGGGAGCCCGGCCAAAATGCGGCGATACCGATCGCGACATCTATCGGATTTTCATGACCGGTCTCGACGGTACGCCCATGCCATCCTTTGCCGACAACATCAAACCCGACGAGGCTTGGGACTTGGTGTTCTATCTGCGGACGCTCATGAAGCAGAAAAGCAAAGAAAAACAGATGGCAAAGCAACTAGGCTTAAAGCCGGTTGATCCGAATGCCCCGGCGGGACAACAGTAGGAGCCCAAACGGGGTCGAGCAAATGAGGTCTACTTCAGTTTCCAAGGAGATTCTTTCAATGAGGAATCGATATCGCTATTCGGCTCTACTATCGGTCGTAGTATTAACCTGCTGTGCAGCGTTGTTCCTGGGTCGGCATGTCAGCGCCGCGGGAGAAGGCAAGATTACCGGCACCGTCAAACTCGACGGCCCTGCTCCGCACATGAAGGGCATCGACATGTCGAAGGATCCCTATTGCTCCAAGGCCCACGCCAACGACACCCCCACACTGCAAACCGTAGTGGCCGGGGCCAGCGGAGGATTGGAGAATGTGGTTCTATACATTTCCGACTGGAGCGGGCCCGCCACGGTATCGACGACCGTACCGGTATTCGACCAGAAGAACTGTATGTATACGCCGCACGTGCTGGCGATGGACGTCGGCCAGACCTTCAAGGTAACCACCAGCGATCAGACCACCCACAACATCCATCCCTTGCCCAATCCGATGACCGGTAATATCCCGTGGAACCAGTCCCAACCGCCGGGAGCGGCGCCTGTCGAAAAGAGTTGGAAGGCACCGGAAATGATCCCGGTGAAGTGCAACATCCATCCCTGGATGAACGGCTGGTATGTCGTCGTGAAAGGTCCCTACGCGACGACTGATGCGAACGGTAATTTCACCATCAACGGCGTGCCTCCTGGAAATTACACCGTGACGGCATGGCAGGAGAGCCTCGGCACACAGACGGCAAAGGTGACGGTCGCCGCGGGCGGCGCGGGAACTGCCGACTTTACCTTCAAGGCGAAGTAAGAAGAAGTCTTAGCAAGCCTCGATCGGTCGAAGAAACTAGCAAAAATGCTGCGGCTCTGAACAAGAGCTGACAAGGCCAGAGGGCAAACTCTGGCCGGAGGGCGAGGGATCATGGCAAAATTCTTTGCGGTCACCATCATCGCGATCGCGATCCTTTCCGCGATTCCTATCCTGCGGCACACCTGGTGGATGGCGGAGGATATCTCAACTCACGGCGCGCCGATTGACGAGCAGATGTCTGAAACCATGGCGGAGGCAGGAATTTCTTTCCTGATCTCCCAGTTCGTCCTGGCGTTCTTTATCTGGAAGTTCTCCAACCCCAAGCCCGGCGACAAGATCAAGAATTTCCCCGGCGGTGCCAAAGTCATGGTTTGGGCTGCGGTTCTGCTGGTCGGGACGGAAGTCATGGCCCTGGGAGTTTTTGGCGCAAAAGCCTGGGCCAACGTTTATTTCACGCCGCCGGCAGCGAACGCCCTGCCGATTCAGGTGCAAGCCGGGCAGTTCGCGTTTTACTTCCGCTACCCCGGGCCGGACGGAGTCTTTGGTCCCATTCATCCCGACCACATCAGTGAAGCCAACCAGAACTTCTACGGTTTGGACGTGGACCACGATCCTGCCTCGAAGGATGACATCGTGACCGCGGAGATGGCCGTCCCGGTGAACCGCGAAGTCCATCTGCTGATGCACACAAAAGACGTCGGGCATTCCTTCTTCGTTCCTGAACTGCGGGTGCAGCAGGATTTTGTCCCTGGATTGGATCTGTCTCTGCATTTCACCGCGACCAAGATCGGCAAGTACGAGATTGTATGTACACAGCTCTGCGGCCTGGGCCATTACAACATGAAAGCCTATCTCTCCGTGTTGTCCCAGCAGGATTACGATGACTGGCTGAAAAAAGAAGCGGCATTGCAATAAGGGAATACTGCGCGCAACGCGCTCATTGACTACGTGCGGCAACAAGAACTCCTGAGGTGATCGATGCACGACATTGCCAAACACGACGCCGTCGTACACCACGCGCCTACCAGTTTCATCGGGAAGCACGTTTTCAGTCTGGACCACAAGGTCATCGGGAAACAGTATTACGCTCTGGCTCTGGTGGCCGCCCTGGTCGGCATGGTGCTTTCCTGGTTGATGCGCATCCACCTGGGCTGGACGAACGCTGCCATCCCGGGACTGCATCTGCTCACCAAGAACGGCGCTCCCGGGGATCAGATGACGCCGGAGTTCTACCTGCAATTGATGACCATGCATGCCACCATCATGGTCTTTTTTGTGCTCACGACCGCGCCCTTCGCGGCTTTCGGTAACTATTTCCTGCCCATCCAGGTCGGCGCCGAAGACATGCCGTTCCCGCACTTCAACATGATGTCGTTTTGGGTCACGTTCGTCGGCTTTCTGGTTCTGGTTTCTTCGTTCTTCGTGGGTACGGGACCAACCCTTGGCGGCTGGACGCAGTACGCGCCGCTCAGTGCGTTGGGCGAAGTTGGCGGTCCCGGCGAAGGAACAGGCGTGGTTCTCTGGGCGCTTTCAATCGCAATCTTCTGTGTCGGCCAGCTGCTGGGCTCGCTGAACTTCATCACTACCACTTTGGATATGCGAACCCGCGGCATGAGCCTGTGGCGTTTGCCGCTCAGCGCCTGGGCCTGGTTCATAACTTCCTGCATGGGCCTCACCGCTTTCGCCGTGTTGATGCCAGCCTGCATCCTGCTCATCCTGGATCACGTGGCAGGCACCAGCTTTTTCGCTTCCAGCAATATCGTCATCAACGACCAGATGCAGCCGCACTCCGGCGGATCGACCTTGCTCTGGCAGCACCTGTTCTGGTTCTTCGGACATCCCGAAGTCTACATCGCGATCGTGCCCGGCATGGGAATCGTCTCGCATGTTCTGATCACCAACATGCGCAAGCCCATGCTCAGCCACCGGGTCTTGATCTACTCGATGGGCGCACTGGCAGTGCTCAGTTACATGGTTTATGGGCATCACATGTTTGTCAGCGGGATGAATCCGGTTTCGTCGCTGGCGTTTTCGTTCCCCACGCTGGTCATCACCATTCCATCGACGATTGTGGTGCTGATCTGGCTAGGCAGCCTCTACGGAGCGAAGTTGCGAATTAACTCAGCGTCGCTTTTCGCCCTGGGATTCATTTCCATGTTCATCGCCGGCGGGGTCAGCGGCTTCTTCCTCGCACAGCCCTCGCTCGACATCATGCTGCACGCAACGTACTTCGTAGTCGGTCACTTCCATCTGGTGATGGGCGTGGCTGCGATGTTCGGGATTTTCGCCGGAACCTACTTCTGGTTCCCGAAGATGTACGGCCGTATGATGAACGAAACCCTGGGCAAGGTTCACTTCTGGATGAGCTTTGTCGGGGCCTACGCCATTTTCATGCCCTTCCATTACTTGGGCCTGGCCGGCAACGTCCGCCGCTACCAGGCGTTCTCTCCCGATTACATGCAGCCGCTCATCCCGGTGCACAAATTTATTACGGTGGCCGCGATTTTCACCGGCGTGGCCCAGCTCGTATTCGTCTACAACCTGATCCACAGCCGCTTCTGGGGCGCGCCCGCTTCGGGCAATCCGTGGCAGGCAACCTCACTGGAATGGAGCACGCCGACCACGCCGCCGCCCCACAATAATTTCGGCGACAAACTGCCGGTCGTCTACCACGATCCCTACCAGTACGGGGTGGAAGGTTCGGCGGGCGATTACGTGATGCAGGCTTCGCCGGAAAAAGTAAGCACGGCGCACGACGAGGCATAAACGTAACCGCGCGATTTTGAAGTTGGAGTCCTGCAGTTTTATGGCGACCACTACACACGAACCGCCAAAAATCGACGAGCAACCGGAGCGGCCGCGGCCGACCCGCAATTCCGGTAACGGCGGCTGGCGCAACATGGCCCCCGCGGATGGCAGACTGCCCGCCGTAAAGGACTACTCGCCGCCTCCGGCTTCGACCGGAATCTGGGTGGTGATCGCCTCGATCACCATGACGTTCGCAGCCTTCACGAGTGCGCTGATCGTGCGGCAAGGCTCGTCCTTGGATTGGGGACACCTAACCCTGCCTCCGATTCTTTACTGGAACACGCTGGTGCTCATAGCCAGCAGCATCGCACTCGAAGTAGCGCGGAAGCGGGTGGGCGCATTCATGACCGGGCCGCAGCCTCAGGCGGCCAAGCCGACTCGCTGGCTCTACATCTCTCTATTTCTCGGCCTGCTTTTTGTGGCGGGCCAATATGTCGCATGGACGCAGTTGCGTTCTCAGGGACTCTTTCTTGCCACCAATCCCAACAGTTCTTTTTTCTATGTGCTGACCGCAATCCACGCCGTGCATGTGCTGGGCGGGCTGGGCGGATTGGTTCGCGTAATTCGCAGGCTGAACCTTTCGATTCTGCGTAAGAGCACTCTGGACGCGACCTCCTACTACTGGCACTTTATGGACGCGCTGTGGGTATATCTGCTGTTGTTGCTGTGGATGAAGATCTAGCACGCTCGATCGATTGTCGACAGGCGATCGTTGATAGTCGATCATCGATAGTCGATCATCGACAGTCGATCGTCGACAGTCGATCGTTGATACGAAATTAGGAGGCGCCGTGAGCCAAGCCGAAGTGACGATGGGAGCACACGCAGGCCTGATGGAAGAACCGACATTCTCGGTTCCTGCGAAAAAAATGGCGATGTGGCTGTTCATCATCGCAGATACGGCGACCTTCGCCGGCTGCCTGGTGGCCTATGGATTTATCCGCAACGCCACTCCAAACTGGCCCAGGCCGTTCCACAGCATCACCAACGTGGCGCTGATGACGTTCATCCTGCTCACCAGCAGCTTGACCATGCTGTTTGGAGTAAGAGCGGCCGATAAGGGCGACAAGGCCGGAGCCTTTCGCTGGACCATGATTACCGCCGTCGCCGGAATTTTGTTCGCAACCCTGCACATTCGCGAATGGCTGGGAATGATTGGGGAAGGCGCGACTCTGTTCCACAATCCCTGGGGCACGCCGCTGTTCAGTTCGCTGTTTTTCAGCATTACCGGCCTGCACTTGCTGCACGTAACCGGCGGCGTGATTGCCTTGATCGTAGTCGGATTGCGCTACCAGGGCGGGCGGTACAAAGCCGACGACATCGAGATCACAGGCCTCTACTGGCATTTTGTAGATCTGGTTTGGATGTTCGTGGTACCGCTGGTCTATCTTCTGAATCTGGCTCACTGAATCTAGCCCACGAACCAACGAAACGAGGCGGGAGCAAACTATCATGACTACCGGCACGGAGCACAAAGCTAGCGGAGCGGGGAAGGATCTGGCCATCTACGTCTGTATGCTGGTTCTGGCGGGGATACAATTTCTCATTGCCTATCAGGACATCAGCGCATCCCAGATGTTTGTGCGGATGCTGATCGTGGCCATCATCGAGGCCGCGCTGGCGCTTCTGTTTTTCATGCATTTGTGGGAGAATCGCGGCCTGAAGTGGTTCGTCCTGGTATTCACGGTATCCGTGATCCTGGGCATGCAATATGGATGGACCGACAGCTTCCGCATATTGGACGGAGCGCCCTGGGCGAAGTAGCATAGAAGCTCGACGGTTTCTCGAAGAGCAAATAGAAGAGCAAGATGTAGAAGGGCAAGATGCAGAAGCGCAAGATGCAGAAGCGATTCAGATTCATCGGTCTCGGGCTTGGAGTGCTGCTGCTGATGGCAGCGCCGGCCTTTTCGCAAAGCTGCGCCCTGTGCTACACGCAGGCGGCCTCTTCGGGACAGCGCATGATTCAGGCGCTGAAAAGCGGCATTCTGGTCCTGATCGTTCCCCCCACCCTGGGATCGATTGGCATGATTTTCATCGTCTACAAGAAGCGCAATCAGGTTCGGCAGACGGACGCGGAAAAGCAAGACGAATCCGGCGGAGACTGGTAGTATGCAAGCCACGACCGTGATGACAAATACCGGCTCTCTCCAAAGTCTCAAGTCCAAACTCCGGGACTACTACACCCTGACCAAGCCCGAAGTAAACCTGCTGATCCTCATGACGACCTCCGCGGGATATTATCTGGCCTCGCGTGGCCCGTTCCACGTTCTCGGCCTGATCAACACGCTGGTGGGCACGCTGCTCGTAGCCAGCGGAACCGCAACGCTGAATCAGTGGATGGAACGCGTGTGGGACGGCCAGATGCGCCGCACCGCCTCTCGCCCGCTGCCTTCGGGCAGGGTATCGAGCCGCGAGGCGCTGCTGTTTGGCCTGCTGCTCAGCATCGCCGGCGGCGTTTATCTGCTCGTGGCAGTCAATGCCTTGGCCGCACTGCTGGCAGTTTCGACATTGCTCTCCTATTTGCTCGTCTACACCCCGCTCAAGCGCAAGACGCCACTATGCACGCTGCTCGGAGCATTTCCCGGCGCCATGCCGACGCTGATTGGCTGGGCCGGAGCTTCCGCCGCCATCAACCGGCAAGCCTGGCTTCTTTTCGCCATTCTCTTCCTGTGGCAGTTTCCGCATTTCCTCGCCATCGCGCTGATGTATCGCGAGGACTACAGCCGCGCCGGCTATCACATGCTCCCTGACTTCGATCAGGATGCCCGCTTCACACACGCCGAGATTCTCGGTTTTTCCGTGCTCCTGATTCTGGCTACGATGTGGCCGCTCATGGATCGCGCGGGCTGGATGTATGGCGCGGGTATGGGCGTTGCGGGAGCTTTCCTGCTGTACTACGTCGGCAAGCTGTTGGCTTCGAACTCGAAGGTGATGGCCAGCCGCCTGCTGCACGCCTCGGTGCTCTATCTTCCCGTGGTCCTCGTGATCATGGTCGTTGCCAAGAAATAGAAGTAAGAAATAATGTGCGGTTTCACTCCGGCGCTTCCGTCCACAGTACTCTTCGCCCTTCCCGGCTGCTTTTCTGTGCCAGCACAAGTGCACGCATGGTGCGCAGCGCCTGTTCGGGTGTAACGTCCAGAGGAGCTTTCTTCTCGATCGCATCTCTCACATTGGCGTAGTACCCGCGATAATCTCCTCGTTCAGTCTTCACTTTGCGTGGCTCCTCGCCCACCCGGCTCAACGTTCCCCAGCGATCCTCGGATTCCACTCCCCAGTCTGGACCCCAGTCCGGGCCGTCGGGACAATTGGCACTGCGCAGGATTTCTTCCTGCGGATCCATTCCATATTTGATGAACGATCCTCCCGTTCCATGAATCAGCAAATGCGGCCCGGGAGCGTAGGCAATAATCCGCGCCCGCAAAGTCGCCCGAAGATGCGGATATTCCATGTGCACATCGAAGGAGTCGTCGATCTGCGAAGTCTTGCGCTGGCAGAATGCCGACGCCCAAATCGTTTCCGGCGTGCCAAACAAAACCAGCGCCTGATCGATCAAATGCGGACCCAGATCCCAAAGAACGCCAGCGGCAGGATGGTCGGGTTTCTCGCGCCAGGCGTTGGGCTTGGACTCAAGCCGGAAGCGGTCAAAGCGTGCTTCGTACTCGGCGACCGCACCCAGAGCGCCTGATTTCACGAGCTGCTTCACGGTGTGAAACTCACCGTCCCAGCGGCGGTCCTGATACACAGTGACGAGCCGGCCGCGCTCGGCGGCGAGACGCACCAACAGTTCCGCTTCCGCCATCGTCGGCGTGAACGGCTTGTCCACGACCACGTCGCGGCCGGCTTCGAGACAGGCTTTGGTATAGGAGAAATGCGAATCGTTGGGCGTGGCTACTACGCACAGGCCAATCGTTTTGTCCGAGAGCATTTCGTCGAGCGTGCGCGCCACCCGAACTTCGGGATATTTCTGCTGCGCGTTCGATCCGTGCCGCTCCAGAATGCACGCCAGTTCCATGCCCGGAACGCCACGAATCACGGGCGCATGAAACGCCTGTCCCGCCAGACCGAAACCGATTAGGCCAACTCGCACCATGATCTTCCTCCACTATTCTGGAACTGCTCGCGATCGTATCTTACGACCGGTCCTTTACGCGTCGCACGAATTTCAATCCTGACCAGACTTCGGTCACTGCGCATACTTTCACGTCAACCAATCCAGCATCCAGCCCAATTTCTCGGACGACGTGCTCGTCGAGATCGGTGACCACGCCCGAACTTTTCTTGGGCCAGCTCACCCACAGCATTCCTGCGGGTGTAAGCCGACGGCTGATGCGGGCGAATTCCCGCGCCAACTGCGCCGACGATTTCGTGAAGAGCATCGCGAAATCGAGAGGCACTTTTGCTTCGCGCACGATTTCGCATTGGTCCAGTTGAGCTTTCAGTTCGGCACGCACATCCGCTGGAATCTCGGCGAGCCACACGCGAAATCCGGGCTTGATGCCAAGCTTTTTCGGGAGCGGCGTTCCTGAATATCCGGACATTTGTCTTTGAGACCTACAGCCGTTGTTCGCCTCGCCCGCCGAACGCGATCCACCGGAGCTTTACTTCGTGAACTGCCCTTCGTGGTTGCAGCTCTTCGGTCTATTGTGTCGGCGAGTACCATCCCCGGCGCGAACGCACGCGCAAATTCTTCTTATCGTTGCTGACGATTTCGATGGTGCGATAGTGGCCGTCGGCTTTAAGGTCTGCAGGCTTGTAGGAAATGGCGTACTGGCTGCGGAGTTCTTCCTGAATCTCGGCAAACGCGTTGGCCACGTCGCGAATCTGGAAGGGGTGGAATGGGCGTCCGCCGGTCGCATCGGCGATGCGGTCGAGCACCTTGTCGCCCGGGCCGGACGTTCCGCTCACATTGGTGCTGATGGTGTAGACGATGGCTTCGGCGCGCTGCGCCATCTCAATGGCTTCTTCGCGGGTGACGTGGCTCTGATTGTCCTCGCCGTCGCTGAGAAGAATAATGGCGCGCCGCACCGTGGTCGACTTCGGGGCTTTCATCAGCCTCTCGCGGCAGGCATAATAAAGCGCGTCGTAGAGCGCCGTGCCGCCGCCGGGACGCAGTTCATGCACGCCATGCGCCAGCAACTCGGTGTTATCGGTGAAATCCTGTGTGATCTCGGGCGTCACGTCAAACCCAACTACAAACGCCTGATCGAAGCGCGGACGAATCGTCTGGTTGAGAAACTCGATGGCGGATTCCTGTTCGAACTTGAAACGGTCGCGCACGGAATTGCTGGCGTCGATCAGCAAGCCGACCTGTAGCGGGAGGTTGGTTTCGGAGTGGAAGCTGCGGATCAAGTCCGGCGGCTTGTTGTCGTCGAGCACGCGGAAGTCGCCTTCCTTCAAATCAGTAATGCGCTTTCCGTGTTTGTCGGTGACGGTGAACACCACGTTCACTTCGTTGGTTCGGGTGACGATCGTGGGAATGTTCTCGTCGCCCGGAGCGTTGGGAGCATTTGGATCGGCAGGCTTTTGTTCTTGTCCGGCGGGTGTGGCCGAACTAGCGGCTCCCGAAGCAGGGGCTGCCGAAGCAGGAGCCGGCGAAGGTGGAACCGGTGAAGTTGAAGGCGTCGACTGCGCGGTCGCACCGACTGCCAACAGAAGCAGAACCCGCCCGCAACTTGCAAGTAATTTCGTTCCCGAAGTTTCCATCTGATTCGACATTATATCCGCCAACCCCGCGTTGGGCCTCAACTCTGACAAATGTCGGCTTAACCGGCTTGAATCCTTGTGCTTGATCTCCCCAGGCTTAATTTTCAGGGAGATCCCTCCCTCCGCCTGAAAAACGGCTTCGCTCGGGATGACGCAACTGAGCTACCATCCCCTATCCGCCTTTCGTAGAGACGCTGCTGGGAATGTCTTTCTCCACGGACTCCAGGAACGCCTGCAATTCCGGCGGAATCGGACTCTTCAAAGCAATCCGTTCCCCGGTGCGCGGATGCGTCAGTTCCAACTGTGCGGCATGCAGGAAATTTCGCGGCAGCGAAATCGCGGCGCCCTCGTCTGTGGCGCGGCCGCGCCTGGCCCGCATCTCCTTCGGCGCGCCGTAGAGTGCATCGCCTACGACAGGATGGCCCACTGACGCCATGTGGACGCGGATCTGGTGGGTACGGCCGGTGTCGATCCTCACTTCGATCAGCGTGAACTTGCCAAACACCGTGTCGAGCCTGCGGACGACATTGTAGTGCGAGATGGCTTCGCGGCCGCCGGTGCCGCGCGTGGTCATCCGGATGCGGCGTACGGGGTCACGGCTGATGCTGGCCGATATCGTTCCGCGATCTTTTTTGAGCCAGCCATGCACCAGCGCGATATAAGTCTTCTTCACTTCGCGCTTGGCGAACTGCTCTGCCAGCTTGCGATGCGCTTCGTCGTTTTTCGCGACGATAATCAGTCCGCTGGTTTCTTTGTCGAGCCGGTGCACGATGCCTGGCCGCATTTCCCCGCCCACGGCCGACAGCGTCGCGAAATGATGCAGCAGCGCGTTCACCAGGGTGCCGCGATTGCGCTCGTCTTCTCCGTTTGGACCGACGGCCCCGGCGCCGGCATGCACCATCATTCCAGCGGCCTTGTTGATGATGGCCAGATCATCGTCTTCGTAGACGATGTCGAGCGGAATGTCTTCGGCGATGGCGCGCAGAGGGGGACGCGGCGCGGGAGTGAGCACTGTTATGCATTCGCCTCCGCGCAGCTTCAAGGAAGCTTTGGCGGGGATGTCGTTTACCAGGACCTTTTGGTCGGCGATGATTTCTTGCACGCGGGCGCGGCTGACGTCGAGGCCAGAGGCGAGGAACTGGTCGAGGCGCTGTCCGGCGGCGTCGGGGGTGACGACGAAGCTTGTTGGGTTGACGGTCACAGCGCCCATGATCCGGGGTACCTGGCTGCGTTTTTTTTTGGATGCCCTTGAGATAAGGTGCTTGTTTTGTTCGAATTGCGCAGGTTTGATCCGACTCCGTCCCGGCAAAATCTTGAGCGCCAAGGAGTTATGGGTAAAATCTTACGAAATAAGGAGTTAGGGGATCGAGTCTGGATTGATTCGTCTCCCGTCGCTTCGAGGCTGACGACGGGGCTGGTCGTGCTTGTAAACACGGATATATCTATTTTAACAAGTTTGAGGGGAGTAGCTGGCAGATGGGCGAGGGAGAATTCGCTTTGGGGAGAATGGGTTAGGCGGGTGCGGGAAATTTTTGCTTGACAGGTTCGGGATATGGGAAGAGTGATGGGGCGCGGCAGCCGAACGCTGCTCGCCTTGTCCGGGTCAGAGACCCGAACCCACACAATCGACGACCCACACAAACGACACGCTGCGATCTATCTTGTCGCGCTGGCCGTCTGAGCCGGGGCTGGTTTGGAGCCGGGGCGGAGCCACCAGATCAATCCGCCGGCGAGTACTAAGCCAATCGCGATCAGCTGGGTGCCGGTCATCATGCCGCCGAAGACGGAGCCGCGGCCGGGGTCGTCGCGGAGATATTCGAGGAAGAATCGGGCGACTCCATAAATGAATAAGAACGCGCCGAAGACCTGGCCGTCGAATTTTCTGCGCTTGAGCAGCCACATCAGGAAGAAGAAATTTGCCAGCTCTACGGCCGATTCGAATAACTGCGTGGGTTCGAGCGGTATGCCCAGCGGCGTGCCGGTGATCGAGTTTGCCAGTGGATTGCGGAAGACCACGCCCCACCAGTGATGCGTGGGCTTGCCGTAGCAGCAGCCGGCGGCAAAGCAGCCGATGCGGCCCAGCGAGTGGCCCAGGGCGAGGCCGGGCGCGAAGGCGTCGCAGGTTCCTAGCGGCGGCATGTGATGTTTCCGGACATACCAGGCGGCTGCTGCGAAGGCGGCCAGCAGGCCTCCGGAAAAAACTCCGCCGGCCTGCAGCGTGTCGATGCTGAAGATCTCGCGGGGATGAGCCGAGTAGTAGCTCCACTCGTTGATGACGTAAAGCACCTTGGCGCCGATAATGCCGCAGAGCACGACCAGAATGCCCAGGTTCCAGGCCTTGTCGCCGTCAATTCCAAGGCGCTCGGAATTGCGCACGCTGATCCACAGGCCGATCAGGACGCCCATGGACACCAGGAATCCGTACGTCGGCAGGAAAAACTTTCCTAGATGAAAGAGTTGCGGATACACAGTTTAATTAGATGCGGGAATTCAAGGATTCGCTACTGGAACCAGTTTAGCAGGAAGGCAGCTATTGGCTCTTAGCTTTTAGGTAGTGGTGCAGCATGAAAAGGAAGCGAGCCAAACGTGCGATTATTGCGTCGCGAAGGGCGCGACGCACCGCGCGGCTCGCCCAGATCCCTCGCGGCGCAAAAAACGCTTGCTCGGGATGACAGTCCAAAAATCAAGCCGACCCACTGTGCCGTGTGACGGGCCGAGAATGAACCCGTCGGTAGACGTTGGGTGCCCGCCGAGACCCTTTAGGCATCTCCGCATGGCGGAGCGTCGCACACCGGATCTTAGTTCGAGTCGAGCTCCCGTTCATTCAGCATTGGTTCAAAAATCGGTTACCGCCATCACCAACCCGGCAGGTCGGCTTTCAATGTGGATGCTAGGCAATTCTGGTCCGCTTGGCAAGTGGAAGACTATAAAAAGTTGGCAGGCGGCTTGCAACGAAAGTAATGCTTGATTCACAAATGGGCTTGCCGGCGGTCGAAAAGAATCCTTCGAAGAATCAATCTCACCCGGCAACTCGCGCGGCGCGGTCGCAGACCCGATGAGCTCAGCCGGACCACGGGAGTAATTGATTCTGCGGGCGGCTTGTGAGTTTATACTCAGTACTCATTTGTGCCCCAAAGCGTGCTCGCTGGCGGGACGGCTACACGCTGGAGAAGTCTGAGTAATGTCCAAACTGCGCGCGTCGGTCATGGCGGCGGCGACTATTCCGGTTGTGGCGCATCTGGCGATCGTCGTCAGCAGCTACGGCACTCAATTTGCTTCTGTCTGGGGTCACTGGACCGATGCGCTGTCGGCCCTGGTCGCCGCCGTAGTCTCCTGGTATGCGGCGCGTCAGTCGGGCGCTTTTGGCAGGCGGGTCTGGCGTCTGGTTTCCCTCTCGCTCGTACTCGCTTTTCTCAGCCAGTTCGCCTACACCTTGTACTTTGATTATCTGCACGCTCCCTTCGCAGAGCTCTGGCCGAGTGACGTCCTGGTATTTTTCTGGGTTGTACCCGCGACGATGACGCTGTTTCTCAGCCCCAGAGATCAAAGCAGGGGGTTCCGATGGCTGCGTCTTTGCGACTTTCTGCAGGTTTGCGCTCTGGTGCTGTCTCTTGAGCTATCGCTGCTGTTCGTTCCCTCCCGATGGCAGGCCTCGGAAAATGCCATGTTGGTTCGGACGTTTCATGTGGCCATTTTCTTCTTCGGCGTCCTGGCTCTGAGTTTTCTGGTGCGAGGGCTGCTCACTCCATTTCGGACCGCGCGCTCGTTCTTCTTTCGGCTGGCAGTTTTCTTCTTCTTCTTCGGAGTCACAACCAACACCACCCGCTACGCCATGTCGGCGGGAAGTTATCGCCAGGGAACATGGCTCGATCTCCCGTGGACGCTCAGCTTTTCGCTTCTGGCCGGACTGGCTGCTACTTGGACTGACCGTGAGCAGCGTTTGCCCGAGGCCGAGCCCCGCCTTACGAGCATGCAGCTGTTGGCCCAGTTCTCGCCTCTGCTGATTCCGGCCATCGTCTTTCCACTCGTCCTGAGAATCGCGCAGGAGCAGTTCCTATGGTCCGTCATCCTGGTGATGGTGTCGTTCGCAGCCGCCGGTGGACGCATGTTCTTCGTTCAAAATGAATTACTCATCAGCACTCGCGAGTTGCAAAGGAATCTCGCGCTTTTGCAGGGTATTACCGAGGGCACAACGGATGCGGTCTTCGTCAAAGATCTCCAGGGCCGTTATCTGATGATGAATCCCGCCGGCGCGGCCTTCCTGGGCCGGACGGTGGATGAGGTCATCGGCAAGGACGACACGGAACTCTTCAATCCCGAAGCCGGGCGCGAGATCATGGAGCTGGACCGCATGGTTCTGCAAGCGGGCGAAATGCAGACCTTCGAAGAGGCAGGCACGGCAGCCGGGGTATCTCGAATTTACCTTAGCAACAAAGGTCCGTTTCGCGACGCCAACGGGAAGGTGGTTGGGCTGCTGGGCATCTGCCGCGATATCAGCGACCGTAAAATGGTGGAAGAGGAAATGCGCCGGTCGCAGCAGAAGCTGCGCATTCATTTCGAGCATACTCCGCTGGCGGTGGTGGAATGGGATCTCGACTTTCGCGTGGCCGACTGGAACCCCTCGGCCGAGCGCATCTTCGGATACTCGCGGGAGGAAGCTCTCGGACAGCACGGCAGCTTTATTGTTCATCCGCAGTTTCGGGAGCGCGTCGACCGGGTCTGGCAGACTCTTCTGCAGGAAAAAGGCGCCACCCGCAACGTGGGCGAGAACGACAACATCACCAAGGACGGCCGCATCATCTCGTGCGAGTGGTACAACACCCCATTGGTCGATGAGTCGGGACGAGTGCTCGGCGTGGCGTCGCTGGTGCAGGATGTTACCGAGCGCGTGGCTCTCGAAGAAAGGCTGCGCCAGTCGCAGAAGATGGAAGCCGTTGGACGGCTCGCGGGCGGGGTGGCTCACGACTTCAACAATCTGCTCACCGTCATCCTGGGATATTCACAGATTTTGGCTGAGGGGGTGCCCGCGGGCAGCCGGTTGGCCGACAGTACGGCTCAGATCAAGTCGGCCGCTGACCGCGCCTCCGGTATCACTCGCCAGTTGCTCGCCTTCAGTCGCAAGCAAGTGCTTTCGCCGCGAGTCATCAATTTAAACGACATCGTGTTGAATCTCGACTCGCTCCTGCGTCGGCTGATCGGAGAAGACATCGAGGTCCTGACCGCGCCCTCGAACGACCTGGGCTCGGTGAAGGCCGATCCGGGGCAGATCGAGCAAGTCATCATGAACCTCGCCCTCAATGCTCGCGACGCCATGCCCAGCGGCGGAAAACTCACGCTGGAAACCGCGAACGCTCAGCTCGACGAGTCCTACACCGAGCGCCACCAGCCCGCCGAACCCGGACTCTACGTCATGCTGGCCGTGACCGACACGGGGCACGGCATGACTCCCGAAACCCAGGCGCGCATTTTCGAGCCCTTTTACACCACCAAAGAAGTCGGCAAAGGCACAGGCCTTGGCCTCTCCATGGTGTACGGAATCGTCAAGCAGAGCGGAGGTTACATCTGGGTTTACAGCGAGCCTGACCGCGGCACGACTTTCAAGATTTATCTTCCCCGCGTCGACCAGCCTGCTGAAGGCGTGGATGCCCAAAACCGTCCCAGGAACGTGCAACGCGGCACCGAGACGATCCTGCTGGTCGAAGATGATCCGCAGCTCCGCCAGCTCAGTTCCTCCGTTCTGGCGCATTGTGGCTATAAGGTGCTGGTCGCAAGCAGCCCGGAGGAAGGCATAGAAATCTGTAGGGCGAACCATCGCGATATCAGCTTGTTGGTCACTGACGTGGTCATGCCTCGCATGAATGGCCGGCAACTGGCGGAACAGATCCAGCGGGCTTCTCCCAAGGTAAAGGTGCTCTACATTTCCGGCTACACCAGCAATGCCATTGTTCACTACGGAGTGCTAGATGCGGGCCTCGCGTTCCTGCCCAAGCCCTTCAGCTTGTCGGCCCTGGTGGCAAAAGTCCGGGAGGTGCTTGACTCCGAGTCTGCGCAAGGCGAGCCAGCCGAGTAGCTTTTGCGCGGCGGCTCAATTTTAAATTATTTCTCGATGTCATCCTGAACGCGGCGACAGCCGGGCGAGGGACCTTACGTCAGCCAACGTTGTTGATTCCGTGGATGGGAGTGCCTCCGCTTTATGCGGAACAGGCGCTCCTCGCAGCTGTACAACCGAATGTCTGGGCTTCGTAAGGTCCCTCCGGAGCGCTTGGCGCTCTTCTCGGGATGACAATCGGTCGGTGAATCCGTGAGTTTTTCTGTTTATTTTTGTCCCTCGGCCCAATAACTGGTGCGCGCCAGGACTGTCGCATCTCCCCCAGTTCTCAACCGCACTCGAATCTGATGCATCCCGGGATGTGGACTCTTGGGCGCGAAGCTCAACAAATAGCGGCTGTGCAGATGATTGGTGAAATCATTCATCCGCACATCGAATTTCTTTTTGGTGGCGAACAGTTCGTACTCGCCGCCTGTCATGGAAGCGATGGTGCTCGGAATATTTTTCTTCATGGCCTGCGCCGTCATGTACATGAGACTGAGGAAGTCGATGCCCTCGTGCATCTCGTTCATGTTGGTGCCGCGCTCTGTGTCGAGAATGTTGGAGAGCGCCGGGGAAAACGCCAGCGCGTACATCACGGAATTACTCTCGCCGATCGCCTTCACAGTATCGTCAATTTTTACGATACTGCCGTGGTCGCGGGTTTCGCTGATCAGCAGGAGCACACGCTGCCGCTCCTCCGGCTCCTGCTGGAGCAGATGCACCGAGTATGCGATGGCGTCCAGGATGGCCGCTCCTCCATCTCCCGGCTGCAGATTTCGCAGGTCGTCGTTCACCAGGCTATCGTCCTTCGTGAAATTTCTTGTGAGATCGACCTGGCTGTCGAACTCCACCACTGCAACCCGGGTGGTTCCCAAACCGAATACCGGACCGAGCATCGACTTCAAACCTTCCATTCGCGGAAACTCGGCGTAGGCCCGCCGCCCGCGCTGAATCGCGACCACCAGCGAGACCGGCTGTCCTTCAGGCGCATCGTCGAGGCGCGCCGGTTGCTCCACGCCGTCGTCTTCCACGATGAAGTCCTTGGCCTGCAGTCCATACACGATTCCGCCCTGCCTGTCTTTGACCAGCGCGGGAATCAAAACAATATTGGATTGGGAACGGAGAGTTGTTTCCTGAGCAAGGGCGTTTCCGCAGAGCAGCGCCAGAAGAAACAGAGTCAAAGCGGGCGGGGTCAAAACGGGTGGAGACAGAAAGAAGCTTGTCCCGGCGCGCCGCAGATTATCCCGCCTTGCGATTTTCGCGCAGCACTTCATCCAGCGCATCTGCTAATAGATGCGCCCGCTTCTGATAGTCGGTTGCTCCGCTGGCCTGGTTTTTCTTGAGCAGGTGATATTCATCGGCGATATTCAGCGCCGCCAGCACGGCGAGCCGCACCGTGTCGATCGTATTCGTGGCTTCGGCGACGGCGCGCATTTTGGAGTCCACATACTCCGCCAGCTTCAGAATATATTCCGCATCGGACCCGCGCAGGTTATAGGCCTGATCGAAAATCTCCACCCGCACGCTGGAGTTCTGCGCGTCTTTCACTATCTGATCCTTCGTAGCGGTAGCCATAAAAGCGTTCTCCGTAGAGACGTAGCTGGCTACGTCTCTCGTGCGAAATCATACAGGGCTAGCTGGCCTCGGCAATCGTCTCGATCTGCTGCAGCATTTTCTCGACGCGCCCGCGAATCTCCTCCCGCTCTTTCTTCAGCCGTACCATTTCCCGCCGCAGCGTTACCAACTCCTCTTCGCGGTCGTCCATCTGCTGCCGCACCCGCTGGGCATCGCGTTCAGCCGTGGCCTGGGCCTGCCGGGCCGCCTTGTACATCTCTATGGTGCGATAAATCTTGTCTTCGAGCGCCTGAAAATCATCCACCGGAACCTGCTCCGCCAACGGTTCAACCGCATTCAATGCCATGAGTGCACTCTTCTCCACCGGAATTTCTGGAACTTCCTCGCAGTATACTCCACATCTTTGTGGAGAACGCGGCCGATCACTCGGTCTCAATCGTCTGCCAATCGGGACAATCCGGCAGGAGAGAATTGGCTATAATTTCAATTGCCAGGAAGCTCGAACTGAAGCTCGAAACCCAGGAGGTCACCACTCATGAAACGCCTTGCTTATTTAGCCCTCGGATTATTGCTGATGCTGGTCGCTCTCCCATCCCGTAGCGCGGCTAAGACAAAAATCGAACTCAAGGACGCCCAGGGAAAATCCGTCGGCGACGTCGTGATCTGGGATCAGGGAACGGGCCTTGGGCTCCAACTCGACCTCCACGACCTCACGCCCGGTGTTCACGCCATCCACTTCCATCAAGTGCCTAAGTGCGAAGGCCCCGACTTCAAATCGGCGGGTGGACACTTCAATCCTGACGCGAAAAAGCACGGTTTCGATAATCCCGACGGCCACCACGCCGGGGATATGAAGAACTTCACGGTCGGCGCCGATGGCAAGGCTAAAATTCGGATGGAAGATGCCGACGTCACGTTGAAGGATGGCCCGCATTCACTTCTGAGCAACGGCGCGGCGATAGTAGTCCACGCTAAAGCCGACGATTACAAGACTGACCCGTCGGGCAATTCAGGGGATCGCGTCGCCTGCGGCGTCATTACGAAGTAAGAGTCTGAAATAGGGCCCTCAATTAAATTCCTGTCATTCCGAGTGCAGCGAGGAACCGGCTGTTTGCCGGCAGCGCCTGCGCGGCATGGCGTGAGCCAGCGAAGTCAGCGGGCCAACTTCGCCAGTCGCCGCGCCGCTTCATCCAGCGTCTCCGGCTTCTTGCAGAAGGCAAACCGAACCTGCTTCGCCCCGTCCCGCGGATCGCGATAGAAACTGGATCCCGGCACACAGGCTACGCCAATTGTCTGCACGAGATATTGCGCGAACGACACATCGTCGTTAAACCCGAACGCGGAAATGTCGGTCATCACGTAGTACGCGCCGCGCGGACGAAAACATCGGAAGCCAGCCGCGGTCAGCGCGGGCATGAGACGATCGCGCCGCACGCGGTATCCCTCGGCCAGCTTCGCATAATATTCCGCGGGCAGACTCAATGCCGCGGCGCCCGCCTCCTGCAGCGGCGCGGGCGCGCCCACGGTCAGAAAATCGTGCACCTTGCGAATTGCATTCGTAATCTTCTCCGGCGCAACTGTCCAGCCCACGCGCCATCCTGTCACACTGTAGGTCTTCGACATGCCGTTGATCGTCACTGTCCGCTCGCGCATGCCTTCGAGCGACACCATGGAAATATGTTCGGTTCCTTCGTAGAGAATGTGCTCGTAAATCTCGTCAGTGATTGCCAGCACATCGAACTCCACGCACAGGTCGCGAATCAATTCCAGTTCGCGGCGAGTGAACACTTTGCCCGTAGGGTTGTTGGGAGTGTTCACGATGATCGCCTTGGTGTGCTTGTCGAACGCCTGCCGCAGTTCTTTTTCGTCAAACGTCCACTCGCCGCCTTCGGACGTGGGCGGACGCAGTTTCACAAACTTCGGCTTGGCTCCGCTCAGAACCGAGTCGGGCCCGTAGTTTTCGTAGAACGGCTCGAAGATCACGACTTCATCGCCGGAGTTGCACACCGCGAGCAGAGTCGAAATCATGGCCTCGGTCGATCCGCAGCACACCGTGATTTCTTTCTCGGGATCGACCGTAATTCCCTGCCAGACGCCCATCTGCCGGGCAATGGCATTGCGCAGATTCTTCGCACCCCAGGTGATGGCGTACTGATTCACGTCGGCTGCAACCGCCTGCTGGGCGGCCTGTTTGATCTCCGCCGGGGCAGGGAAGTCGGGAAACCCCTGCGCCAGATTCACCGCCCCGTGCAACATCGCCTGCCGCGTCATCTCCCGAATGACGGACTCGGTAAAATATCCGACCTTGTCGCTGAGAAATTGTTTGCCAGGCATCATCGTTTTAATCATGGCTTGAAACCGACGCTCTGCCAAAGTTCCGCGGTGTGGAACATGATTCCATTGGTGACCACGTACTCGACATTGCGAAGCTTGTGGATATCGTCCAGAGGATTGCCGTCGACCAGAATCACGTCGCCGCGCTTTCCTTTCTCGACCGTTCCCGATTCCTTGTCGAGTCCCATGGCGCGCGCGGACACGATGGTCGCCGCCTCAATCGCTTCCATCGGGGTAAATCCGGCTTGTACGTACAATTCCATTTCGCGGTGCAGGCTGTGGCCGGGAACCGTCTGGTCGGTGCCTGCGACTACCGGAATGCCCGCGCGGTGCAGCGCTCCGATGATGGCCAATTCCTTCTCGAAAACCCTTTCGCCAATCTCTGACCGCTCCGTCGGCGGTCCCACGTCGGTAAGTTGTTCGGCGAGTTCAGGAGCGACTTTATTCACGCCGGGCTCGAAGCTGGCGGGCGGTTTGGCAGTGGTCGCGGTGAAGAATTCGAACAGCGCAATGGTTGGATCGACGACCGTGCGATGTTCCTTCAGGAACGACAGCGCCTTCTGAGCGTCAGCGGAATCAAGATCAAGATTGGCCGTGGCTTTCGCTTTGTCGAGACGGCTCATGCCCGCAGGAAACGGCGCATGCATAATGTCTGCGATGTAAGTGATGTGGTTGATCTGGTCTTGTCCGGCTTCAATCGCCTGATAGGCGTTCAATCCTTCAGGGACGTGCCCCGTAACGGTCATGCCCAGGCGATGCGCTTCGTCGGCGATGATTTTCAGTTCCGCGAGTTTGACCGAGCTGTAAATTTTCATCTGCTGGAAGCCGGCTGCGTGGTAACGGTCGGTCCACATCAGAGCCTGTTCCGGAGTGTCGACATGCTCCACGCCCAGGGTGTAGGTGCTGGTGCCGTCGACAATTCCCGCCGCAAGAATTCGCGGGCCGAGGCCGCGACCCTGGGCAATGGCGTCGCGGACGGCGGTGATGAACTCGAATTCATTTCCGCAATCGCGCACCGTGGTCACGCCTGCCGCCAGGTAAATCGGTCCCCACTCGACCTGCTCGAAGTGCGCGTGCATATCCCAAAGCCCGGGCAGAATTGTCTTGCCGTGCGCGTCCACCACATACGCATGCTTCGGAATGTTGATTGTGGAATGCGGCCCGGCGGCGATGATGCGTCCGTTGTGAATCACGACGGCCGCATCCGCAACTGGCGCGGCGCCGGTTCCGTCAATCAATGTGCCGCCCACGATGGCGATGGTCGACGCTCGGCTGCCGGAGATTCCTTTAGAAATCTCGGCCAGGGCGGACATACCATCCGCTCCGGCGCGTCCCACGAAGTCGCCCAGGGCACTTTCATAGCCGTCGCGAATGGCTTCAAAGTGGTCGAATTCGGCATCAGTCGTGATCGCGGCAACCAGGTTGCGATTTGCGTCAAACCACAGCGTCTCGCGTCCCCAGATCAGGCCTTCGATGGTGTAGCGATCGAGCTTTTCTTCTCGGCTACGCTCGCCGGTGCCGTTCTTTTCGGTGATGTGAATCGTATCCTGCCCGCGAGGTTCCACTTTCACGCTTCCGCTGGGAAGCGTGGCCAGTTGTGCCGGCGAACCATGCGTGGCCCAGTAGCGCACCATGAGCATTTGCATGGTCGTCGGAGCGTAGCCCGCAATGGTGAAGAACGGCCCGGAGGGCGAGGGTAGATCGCTCTGCTTGTCGCGCGTGCGGAAGTGAACTCTGTTGCTGGCGGCGTCGATAGTCACGGATTCGTCAATCGACACGGAGCGCGCGGTCAGCCCTTTGATTTCGAAGGCCTGCGGCGTCAGGTCTTGAGCTGCACGAAAAGTTGCCGCGAGCGGAACCGGCGAACCGCGGTCGGTGAACTTGAAATCCATCTTCACCGCGAGGGAGTCGCCGTCGCGCCGGATTTCGTAGGTTTCCTCGCCAATCGGCGCCTCGAATTTGTGCAGGGTGAATTTGCCGTGTTCGACAACCGCGGATGAGTCGGGCGCGGGCTGTTGTTGAGCAGCGACTCCGGGGGAGGCCGCCGCAAAGACGACGCAGGCAAGCACGGCGAGGAGAAGAAGGCACCGAATGTGTTTTCGCATGGTTGTAGATGAGCTTACGCACAGATGGCAAAATCTGCGACCTACTTCTTCACCTGTATTCCCAACTCCCGCAACTGCCGGTCGCTGACCGGAGTCGGCGCGTCCACCATGAGATCCACGGCGCGCGCGGTTTTGGGGAAGGGAATCACTTCACGCAGACTTTCTGCGCCGGCGATAATCATCACGATGCGGTCGAGTCCGAGCGCGATCCCGCCATGCGGAGGCGTGCCATACTCCAGCGCCTCCAGAAAGAATCCGAAGCGCGACTTTGCCTCCTCGTCAGTCATGCCCAGCGCGCGGAAGATTTTGCTCTGAATATCCTGGCGGTGAATACGAATCGATCCCGAGCCCAGTTCGGTGCCGTTCAGCACGACGTCATAAGCCAGCGCCCGCACCGCGCTCAGCGGCGACTGCGGATCGTTCACTGACTCGACGCCCGCTTCCAGCAAGCTCATGTCTTCGTCATGCGGCGAGGTAAACGGATGATGCGCCGCCATCCACTGCTTCTCGCCTTCGTCCCATTCGAACATGGGGAAGTTCGTGACCCACAGGAAGCGAAAATCTTTCGCGGGGTCGCCGGACTTCTTGAAAATGCCATGCTTCTCGGCATATTTCTGCGCCAGCGCCAGCCGCAGCAGTCCTGCCGAAGCGTAAATCGCCAGCTCTGCGGGCGTGACTTTGCGGTGCGCCGGCAGCGCTGTCTGCGGTCCGGCCTGCGCCGATCCCGCTACCAGCACGATCAGGTCAGCATCTTCCGTCCCGACCTTCTTCGCGATCGCGGCCGCGGCGTCGGGGAACTTGTTGCCGATGCGCTTGAAGTCCTCGAAAATCTTTGCGCCGCCCTTGGCATGGAACATGGGCTTGATGTCGTCGCGCTCCTTGCGTGAGAGTTCGCCGACCTTGGGCGTTCGAATGGCGATCACCGGCAGGTTCGCATTGATGGCGAGTTCCTGCAGATTCTCCGCCGTGAAGCAGTCGCGCACGTCGGTAAAGGCGGGCAGGCGCAGATCCGGCTTGTCGATGCCGTAGAGCCGGATGGCCTCGTCATAGTCCATGCGCGGAAACGGCGTCTTGATCGCGCTGCCTGTGGCTTGAAATGCCGCCGTCAGAAATCCTTCAACCACTTCCCACACCCGCTCCGGCTGCGGATATGACATTTCCAGATCGATCTGGGTGAACTCTGGCTGGCGGTCGGCGCGCAGGTCTTCGTCCCGGAAACAGCGGACAATCTGGAAATATTTATCGAAGCCTGAGATCATCAGAATCTGTTTGAACATCTGTGGCGACTGCGGCAGGGCATAGAACGTCCCCGGCTGCACCCGGCTGGGCACGAGATAGTCGCGCGCGCCTTCGGGCGTGGAACGCGTCATGAACGGCGTTTCAATCTCGAAAAATCCCTGCGCCGAAAGATAGTCGCGGATCGCCTTCGCCACTTTGTGGCGTGTCTCGATGTTGAACTGCATCACGTCGCGGCGCAGATCGATGTAGCGATACTTCAGCCGCGTCTCTTCGTTGGTCAGCGCTGTGTCCGAGGGCAGGAACGGCGGCAGCTTCGACTCGTTCAGAATGCGAATCTCGTCCGCAACCAGCTCCACTTCACCCGTAGGAATGTTCTTGTTCAGGGTGTCAGCGTCGCGCAGCTTCACCGTACCAATTACGGCGATGACGTACTCGTTGCGCACGGTGTTGGCCTTGTCGTGCGCGGCGGCGTTTAGCTCATGATTGAGCACAACCTGGGTCACGCCGGTGCGGTCGCGCAAGTCAATGAAGATGAGGTTGCCCAGGTCGCGCCGCCGGTTCACCCATCCCATGAGCACGGCCTTCTTGCCGGCGTCGGAGGGGCGCAGCGTCCCGCACATGTGTGTTCGTCGCAGATCTCCTAAGAAGTCGAGCAAAGTGTGTCCCTTAGTGTCAGAATTGCGGCAGGATGCCGAAACCCAAGATTATAAACGGTCTTTTCGTGAGCGGGATGCATCGGACGATCTTCGGTGGTGGCTAGGTTGGAATCTTTTCGTCGTTGCGTCATCCCGAACCGCGGCGTAGTTCAGCCGCGGGAGGGATCTCCCCAAGGCACGATTTTGGGAGATCCCTCTCTCCGCCTGAAAAGCGGCTTCCCTCGGGATGACGTCGCGCTCGAAGATTCAAACTGAGCTACTACATCTCTATCGCCATAGAATCGCTGCGATGCCCTTCCGGATACCCCAACTCCCGCCCGTGCATCTACTATAGATACGATGACCGCAGCCCCGCTTGCCGTCGAAATCCAGCAGCCCGCGCCCGCTCTCCGGCTACTGGTGGAGTTGCCTTCCCGGCGGAGCGTGTTCCTCGAAAATCTGCGCGACTTTGTCTCTCCGCGCCCGCTTCCCCCGCTCGAACTTCGCTCCGCCCCAGCGCCTTTCTGGGCCGACGTATTCGTGACGCGTCCGCTGCCCTGGGACGGCTTTCTGCAATCCGGCGCGGGTCACGTCGTCGTACTCGGGCTGCTGATCGGACTCACCCGCTTCCTTGCCCTGCAGCCTCAGGTCGTGGCGAGGCCAACCTTCGACCCCTCCCGGGTGGTGTACCAGGCCACGGAATACCTGCCACCACTCGATACTCGCAGCGCTCACGCGGCTCGGCGAAGGAAAGCCGCCCGAAGTTTGTCGCAGCCGGCGTTGTCCGAACAAGCTTCTTCCAGACAGCCCATCATCTCTCTTCCTCGCGAAGCCGATAACCGCTCCCAGACCATCGTTACCGCGCCAAATGTGAAGCTGAAGCGGGACGTTGCGCTGCCCGACGTCGTTGCCTGGTCTGAGAATATGTCCGATCCGATGCAGAAGCCGCGGCTGGCAATTCCTCCCGTTCCGCTGACGCTCGCGGCCGACACTGCCCGAGTCGGGCCTCACCTGGAAAGCTCCGTCGTGACTCCGCCGCCCGATGCGGTCCATGTTGCACATCGCCGGAATTCGACCTCGCTGGAAACGTCCGTGGTCGCGCCGCCGCCCAGCGTCGAGGCCGCGTCCACGCGTGTCGTAGGCGACTTGAACATTGGCCGGAGTTCTGTGATTGCCCCTGCGCCGCAACTCGCGGTCAGCGAACAACGCTCCCGATCCGGATCTCGATCGTCATCCTCCGGCGCCGGCTTGAGAGCTTCCCAACCCGTTCCTCCGCCCCCCTCGGTTTCTGCGGGATCTTCCGGGGAGTCTTTCGGAGGACGCGGGCGACTGATTGCGCTGAACCTGCATCCGGCGGTTGGAGCGCCACCGAGCCCACCTCAGGGCAACCGTCGCGGCGCGTTCGCCGCCACGCCGGAGGGACAGCCTGCGGCGTCCGGCGGCGGCAAAGAAAATTCAGGTGGATCAACCCGGAAGGGAACCAGCGACTTGCCGTCCGGACTCTACGTCGGAAGCACAGCGGCGAAACCCTCAGCTGTCGCGGGAGATCCTAAGCCTGCCTCAGCCTCCAGCAACCCAGCCCCGGCGAACTCCGTCAACCCGAATCTGATGGCCAGCGTGCGCCCGCCCCACCTGACCGGCGTCCCGTCTCGGGGAACGCAACCCGAAAGCTCGGCCAAGCTTTCCGAAGTCGAACGACAGGTTTTCGGCGATCGCAAGTTCTATTCCCTCTCGCTGAACATGCCGAATTTGAATTCAGCCGCCGGCAGTTGGGTGATTCGCTTTGCCGAACTCGGGCATGACTTGAAGAATCACGATTCAAGCAATCATGATTCAAGCAATCATGATTCGGGTAATCATGATTCAAACAATCATGATGCAAATAATCATGATGCAAATAATCATGATGCAAACGATCGCGACGCGAACGCGCCCTCGGGAGAGCTTTCGCAACCCACCGCGATTCGCAAAGTCGATCCGGCGTACCCTCTGCAACTGATGCGGCAGAATGTCGGCGGAACGGTGATCCTTTACGCGATCATTCACGCCGATGGAACCGTGGGCAATGTGCGCGTCCTGCGCGGCGCCGACGATCGCCTCGACCGGTTCGCCAGCCAGGCGGTCGCGCAGTGGCAATTTCAGCCCGCCGTCAAGAATGGCGCGCCGGTTGACGTCGAGGCGACGTTCCAGATTCCATTTCGCCCGCAGCGCGCGGGTACGGATTTCTAGTCTCTTGCTCTCGCGACCGGCCGTCTTCACTTAATCTCGCGCACGCGGAAAGAGCCTGAATCGGATACGTAAACGTCATTGCCGGTGACCGCGAGACCGATTGGAACCAGGTTGGTCTGCTTTGCCGGCAGGTTGTTTCCGTTGTATCCGTAGTTGCCCGTTCCTGCCAGAGTTTCAATCGTGCCGGCTGAATTGACCATTCGAACCCGTAAGTTGAGCCAATCCGAGATATAGAAATTGCCCTTGTTGTCGACTGCGACATCCGTCGGAAGGTACAACCTCGCCGACGTAGCCGGTCCTCCGTCGCCACTAAATCCCCCTGTGCCGTTGCCGGCCACGGTTGAAATAATGCCGGCGGTATCGACCTTGCGAATGCGATTGTTGTACCAATCCGAGATGTAGACGTTACCCGCGCCGTCCACCGCAACCCCGTTGGGGAAAAACAACAATGCCTCGGTGGCTGGGATTCCGTCTCCGTTGTAACCGGCCTCGTATAACTCTCCCGCGATAACCGTGGTGGCCCCAGAGGGAGTGATTTTCCAGATTGCGTAAAGTCCATCTGACGCGTAGAGATCACCGCTAGCGCCGATAGCCAAGGCAATGGTCCGGGCGGCCAGCGTGAACCCGTTGGAAGCCGTCAGTGTCGTCAGGAATGTTGTGATCGTACCCGAGCTATCGACCTTGCGGATGACGCTATTCCCCGAATCCGCAATGTAAACGTTGCCACTGCCATCAGCCGCGACTGCTTGAGGCACAGAGAGAGCAGCGGAAGTCGCCGGACCACCGTCGCCCGAGTAAGCGCAGATTCCAGTGCCTGCGAACGTACTAATTATCCCCGCAGCCGATACTTTGCGCACGCGGCAGTCATCGATGTCGGCGATGTACAAATTGCCCGCCGCGTCGAAAGCCATGTGGGCAACGTAGTTGGTAAAATTCAGGCTGGCTGCCGTCGCTTTCCCTCCGTCGCCGACATATCCGCCGGCGATCGTACTCACGATCTTGGTCGATGCGATCTGCCGGAGCCGGTCGTTGTACGAATCCACCACGAGGAGTCCCCCAGCGCCATTGAATGCCATTCCTCCTAGACTCGAAAAGCTAGTGGATAGCGCCGTCTTGCCATCCCCATTGAAGCCTTCAGTCCCGTTTCCGGCCATGATGCTGATGATCTGTGTGTTCAGATCGACGGCCCAGATGTCCACAGAGGTGAGGTATAGCTTGCCCTCCCCAATCAGCAACTGGTACGGGAGGTTGATGGCGGCCGATGTGGCCGGACCGCCGCTTCCTGTATTTCCAGCCATGCCGTTTCCCGCATAGGTATTGATGGTTCCTGCCGAGTTTACGATGCGAACTCGTGCGTTACCGGTGTCCGCAATATAGAAGTCGCCGTACCCGTCCGCCACCGCACTAAAGGGGTTACGGAGACTGGCTGCCGTCGCCGGTCCGCCATCTCCGCTGAACCCAGCTGTGCCATTGCCGGCGACGGTGTAGATGATTCCTTTCGGGTTGACCTTTCGAATTACGTTGTTCCATGTGTCCGCGATGTAGATGTTGCCGGCCGCGTCGCCAAAAACTCCCTGGGGATAGTTGAGGCTCGCCGCGGTGGCAGGGCCGCCGTCCCCCGAATATCCGATCGTGCCATTTCCTGCCACGGTCGAGATGATTCCAGCCGGCGTGATCTGTCGAATCCGCGACCCGTCGGTAATCAGCAGATTGCCGTTGCGGTCGAGCGCAATGCCGTAGGATTGCGAGATTGTCGCCGATCTGGCCGGACCGCCATCGCCGCTGAATCCGCAAATCCCTGTGCCGGCATACGTGCCGATCGTCCCCGCGGCGTTGATGATGCGGATTCGGCAGTCGGTAGTGTCGCTGATGTAGATGTTGCCCTGGGAGTCTCGAGCCACTCCAGTTGGCAGCGCAAGGCTGGCGGAGGTCGCGGGTTTTCCGTCCCCGATGTATCCGCCGGCGACCGTGCTCACGGTTGTCGTAGCCGCGCTTGCTACGACGCAAAGCGCTGCCCAAATTCCCCAGCATCGCAAGCTATGATTCACAGACTGTCTCAGGATCATAACGTTCTCCGTCAAATTGAGTTCCGGGACCGCGAACACTCGCACCACTGCCTTCCGGTTATGTGGGGTGCCTTGATCGCTGGATTGGGGGCTTAACGAACCCGGTGCCGCTTGCGTGGGAGGGACGGGAAGTGCGCAGCCCATGCTCGCACCGGCATTGTCCTCCCCTCCGAAAGCCTTGTCAAGTACGGGTTTTGGCGTTGTGTCTCATGACTGCGAGAGGCTCACAGGAGGGCCAGGGCAAGGGAGCTACCGGAATGTTCGGAGGGAATGAATGGTTGGGTCGATGGAGCAATCAGGGAACGGTCAAAGTCCAGGCTGGTCCCCTAGCCGCCACTGGCGCCGCGTCGTTTCTCCAGCGCCGCGTAAATCGCGGGATCGGTGCAGACTTCGTAGTACGAGCGCTCGGTCCATCCCGTGACCGCGAAGTCGGCGGGATCGATCCGCGGAATGCGGCTCTCGCGCACGACGATGGTCCGGAAGATGTCTTTATCCACCGGCACCGTTGCCGTGAACAGCCGGTATTCGCCTTTATCCGACGCCATGGCAGCGGGCAGGCGCACTTTCAACGGCTCGAGCGTAATCTCCTGCTGCAATTTGCGGAAGGCGGTTTCGTTCATGCGAATGCCGCCCAGGTTGAAGCTCAGAATCACATCTTCCGGGTTGCCGTTCTCGTCGAGTTCCGCAGCCTGAAAGGCATACACGTGGAACGGCCCGGCCTGGGGTTCCATCACTTTGCGCGCGCGCTTGTTGCAGGATGACAGGCGGTCACTCTCGTTCAGGGCCTCGGAAATCATGATCTGATGCTCGCCATCCATCAGGTAGAGCGGCGCGGCTTCCTGCAGCGTGATGCCCACTCCCAATTCCAGCCCGGGCATGCCCGAGCGCTGCATCAGCTCGTTGTATCCACGCACGATTTCAATGATCTCCCGCGCCAGCACGCACATGCGGCTGACCGCCAGCCCAGGCTCGCCTTCTTTTTCGAGAATGGCCAGAATAATAGCGTCGCCTTCCAGAAACACTTTGCGGGCGCCGTACTTTTCCAGCAGCTTGTTCACCGGGTCATAAAAGTTCAGGCTAAAATAAGACGCCGGATTCAAACCCTTCTCCATCATCGTGCGCGTCAGCCGGGTCGAGTCGCGGACATCGGCTTTGAGCACCACGTGGCGCAGCACTCGTTCCGAGTCTGTCTGGCCCTGTTCTTCGGGGAGCAGAAATTCGTAAAGCGTTCCATTCACCCGCGACAATTCCTGGATGCGCTCATTTGCTACGAGATTGACGGTATCCAGGGCGGCGTTCAAGGTCTCCAGCCGTCGCAAGTCGCGGTGATAGTGAAAGAAGTCTCCCAGGAAGCGTGCCGCTACTTTCGCGCGTTCCGCGCCGCGGCAGCTGGCGACCTTCGCCACCGCCGTATAGAGACTGTTCGGCGTGAGCTTGCCGTGCTCCTGAATCATGCGCTCGACCCGGTCGCATTCGGTGCGGTCGGTCAGTGAACTTTTCAACTGCTGCGGATTGATGCGCGGCGCGTACTCACCCAGCAGCGGAACCACGAAGTACGAGGCAATCGCATGTTCCATCACTTGCTCGTCTTCGAGCAGGCGCACCCAGGCCGCCAGCCGCTCCTGCTGCGCCAACCCTTCGGCAGAACCTTCCGGAGTTCCGGTTCCTACCAGAGCCCGAGCATTCTCGGGAACATTCATCCATGAGTCGAGCGTCTCCGCGCTCACTTCCTCGCCATATTGCGAGCGCAGATAGACCGAAACCACTTCCCGGATCCGGCCATAGCGGTCCGGATCGCGGTCCCATTTGCCCAGCATGACATAATGCTCGGCGCATAGGTAGTCATCCCGCCCGTCTTCTGAAAACAGCAGCCGGTTCAGAAACAGCGGATAGGTGAAATAGCTGCCGCCGCTGGTCTCTTCGCCGAACAGCGACCGCCGGGTGCGGGCCAGCGTGCTCTTCTCCACCTCGCGCAAGGTCGAAAAGATTTCCTGCCCTGTCTTGCGCAGGATGATCTTCTTGCGTACCTGGAATTGCGCCAGACGCTCGCGATATTCATGCGCTTTCTGCTGCCGCATGTTGTCGTAGGACTTCAGCAGCACGCGGCAGCGCTCCAGCACCTGCAGAAACTGCTGGTTCATCTCCGTGCGCAGGAATTTCGTCACCGCCAGCCGTGCCAGCAGGTCCACCGGCAGCTTGAACTCCTTCTTGGCGCGATTGAGTGACGCCACCTGCAACTCGGTGAGCGCCGACTTCCATTCTCCCGGATCAATCTTGGGCCGCGACGCTTTCCCGGCCTGGTTTCGCATCCATGACGGCCCCTGCGTCGTTACCGGAGCTTCCGCCGACAGCAAGCCTTCCAAATCGCCATGCCGCGCGATCAGGCGCGCAATCTGCGCCCGCGCCAATTCGACAAACTTCGGACTGAGCACCACATCATGCCGCAGATTATCGACGCCGACCGAGATCCCTTCGAGCGAAACAAAGGGCGTGGACGCGGCCAGAGTTGGCGGCGCCGGTTTTTCGGGCGCTCCACCCAGGCGAAAGATTGGAAGTCTCGGCATTCTTAATTCTGGATTCTGAGATTAGAAATATTTGGAAGTTGCTGATTTCAAACGGACATGTCGAGGTTAGCACGCAGAGCGTGGGGGCTAAAGTTACCTCAGTTACCGCCCGTTAACCTGTGGTTTCCGTTGGTTTTAGGGATAAGCCGTCCCGTGCGAAGAACGATCCGTGCGGATGTACTATCCGGTTTGCGATGTGGCACGTTACGTGGCACAATGTAACTATGCCATCCGTCAACATTCGCCAGTTGCGGGACACCCGACGTCTCAAGGAACTGCTGAGCGCCGGCCAGACCGTGGAGCTACGAGAGCGCCAGAATGTTATTGCCCGCATTGTTCCCGCGCACGCGCAGCCAGGCCCTGAAGACTGGCCCACCTTTGCCCTTCGTCGCCGGAAGATATTCGGGAAGAGACGCTTATCAGGAGCTGACCTGGTGATCGAGGAGCGCGGGCGCTTTTGAGTATTTACGCGGACACAAGCTTCTTCGTCTCGCTGTACTTGCCCGATCGGCACTCAGAGGAGGCGGATCGTCGCATGGCCGCAAAACCGGGCCTCTGGTTCTCTTCCCTCCACCGTGCGGAATGGATGCACGCCGTTTCACAACATGTTTTCCGGAAAGAAATCACTGCTACTGAGGCGAGACGGGTACAGGCGGAATTGCAGCGCGATCTCGGAAGCGGACTTTGGTTCAAGGTCGACCTGCCGGAATCCGCTTGGGATACCTGCATAGAATTGGCGCGCCGCCACGGTCCCCGCGTCGGCATGCGAACTCTGGACAGTTTGCACGTTGCCGCTGCCCTTGAGCTGGCAGCCAAGACCTTCTGGACCTTCGACGAGAGGCAGGCTAAGCTCGCGGCCGCAGCCGGTTTGCAGACGTCCTAACCTCGGTGCCCGCGCTCACTACTGGCTTTTCACCCGCGCCGCCTCGAATTCGTCACCCTTCTGCCATTCGATCAGCTTAGGCAGGCTGGCCGCTTCCCAGCCCAGCGCAAATCCAAACCGGGCCATTGCCGAGTCGCCGGTAAAGTCCATTTCCGGATGGTATTCGTCGCTCGGCTGGTGATAGTGCTTCTCGACGTAGTCGCGCTCCTGCTCGAGTCCCCAGGCCTCGGTGTGCCCCTTGTACTTCATCCCTTCATTGATCGAAAACGAAGGAATGCCCACCCGCGCCAGGCTGAAGTGATCGGAGCGGTAAAAGTGTCCCGCCTCGGGCAGGGCATCGGGACGAATTGCCAGCCGAAATTCTTTCGCCATAGCCTCGACCACGGGATAAAAGGTTGTGCGCTCCGCCCCGGAAACCTGCACTTCTTCCGGCGCTCCCAGAGGCTTCACATCGTCATAATTCAAGTCCAGCGCAATCTTTCCCGCCGGCACCGGCGGATGCTTACCCAGATATTCTGACCCCAGCAGTCCCTGCTCTTCGGCTGTGACCGCCGCGAAAAGAATCGACCGCCGCGGGCGCTGCGCCGCCGTCCCGTAGGCTCGCGCCAGCTCCAGCAGGATGCCGCATCCGGTGGCATTGTCCTGCGCGCCGTTGAAGATGTTGTCCCCCGGCATATCCGGGCGAATGCCGAAATGATCGTAGTGCGCCGTATAGATCACCGCTTCGTCGGCCAGCTTGCGATCCGAACCCGGCAGAATCGCCAGCACATTATTGGATTCGAAATTCCGGACCTTGCTCACCATGTGCGCCTTGAGCCGCGCTGATAGCTGAATAGGATGGAAATCGCGCGACTGCGCATTTTTCATCATCTGGTCGAGATTCAATCCCGGGGTGGACGTTACCAGCTTTTGCGCCACTTCGAGCTGCACCCACGACGCTACCTTCAGCGCCGGACCTTCCAGTTTGAGATAAGACTTCTCTCCGGAATTCGAATTCCGCACCACTTCCCACGGATAGCTCGCCATCTGCGCCTGATGAACCAGAATCACGCCCACCGCGCCCTTGCGCGCCGCCTCTTCGTACTTGTAAGTCCAGCGTCCGTAGTAGGTGAGGGCCTTGCCCTTGAAGAACTTGGGATCATTCGAAGGCGGCTCGTTGACCAGCATGAGCAGGACTTTTCCGCGCACATCCAAGCCCTTGTAGTCGTCCCAGCCATACTCCGGCGCTTCGATCCCGTATCCGACAAACACAACGTCGGCATCCACGTCCGACTGCGCCTGTTGCGTCTGGTCGAAGGCGACATACTCGTCCAGCGGTCTTAGCGGAACGCGGGCTGCGTCTGCGCTCCCGCCGTCTTTCGCATTCGTAATCACGAACTCGAATGTCGTCTCGGGCAGCGTCGTGATCCCCACTAGGGGAACCTTTTGCAGATAGGTCCCGTGGTCGCCGGCCGGCTTCAGCCCGTACTCGGCAAACTGCGTGGCAATGTATTCGGCCGCAACGTCGCCGCCGCGCTGCCCCGTGCCGCGCCCCTCCAGCAGATCGTGCGACAGATAGCGCACGTGCCAGCGAATGTGTTCCGGCGTAATGGTTTCCAGCGCCACAAACGCCGGCCCCGGCAGCTTCACCGAAGGCGCGCTCTTCGCCCCCTTCGCGCCACCTGCACCGCCTTCAGCCCATAGCGGCAGGCTGGCGCACACCAGCAGACACGCCGAAATGATTTTCAGCATTGCTCGCATAGACTGTCCAAGCATAGATCGTCCAAGCATAGATCGTTCGAGCATCGGTCGTTGTATTCCCCCAACCAAGCGGCCCGTGCTGGGAAACTTTTTTGTGAGAGTCTGCCAGAATTGTAATGGAGCGCCCAGTTCCGGTTATAAGAAGAAGTAGGCTATGCGGTGCACGAGAGTGCACCCCACCCCGGGAGCATGTGCACTCCCGGACGTGTCCGGATGCGCGGGTTCCGCTGTGCCATCCGGTGAGCTCTTGCCTTGATCGTGTGGGGACGGGTCCCAGACCCGTCGGGACCGAGCGTCAGCTCGGCTTGCTTTCTTCCGCCGGACCCGGCGGCTAGTTCTTCGATCCTCAACCCGCGCGGAAGTCCCGCACGTCTTCTCCCGGCTGGAACACCACTGCCGGAGCCAGTTTCCCCGCTTCCGCCATCCGCCGGTTGATCTCTGCAAAATCGGCCTTCACCCATCCCACGCTCGAAACCTCAATCTCCCCATCCTGCGCGATCCAGAAGATTGTGGGAACATTGGTCAGCCCGTACGCATTCGACACGGGATAAGAGTTCGTATCATCGAGCAGAATGGGGAAAGTAATGCCGAATTCCTTGCCGAACGCCGCCGTGTCTTTGGCATTGTTCTGCGAAATCCCCAGCAGGCTGACGCCCTTGTATGCGTAGGCTTTATGCAGCCGCTCGAAAAACGGCAAGGCATACTGACACGTTGGACACGACACTTTGAAAAACGCCAGCACCACCGGCCCGCGCGCCAGCTCTTCGCCCAGCACAAACCGTTTCCCAACCAAACTCTTCAACTCAAATTCCGGCGCTTTTGTGCCGGTAGCCAATGCCGCCATTGTTCGTCCTCCTGAAGACGCTCCGTGCGCAGCAAATCTGCCCGTGTTCGATCAGGTTCCATTTTAGATGACGCAGGATGTCCGCGGGACGGGATGCTCTGATCGGCATTGGCGCGTCCTTCAACGAGCCGTTTGGGTGTTGACGCACGGAGGGGCAACAATAATCGTTACGTGACCCGGCGACAGCGTAACTTCGTTTGGGCGCTCCTCAGGAGCGGGCCATACACGAAACGGCCGGGCGCCGCACTTCCACAAGTAGAGGCATCTAGGAGAGCGCACCGGCTGCACTCCAACAACATCCCCACAGCCGCCGTGGTCCCACAGCCCGAACGTATAAGTCAGGGAGGATGAAATCCCCATGTCGTTACAGTCCCGGCATTCAAATTCCGATTTCTGGGCGCTCTCAAGAGCAGCCTGTTTGACCATGGGATGCCCGCTGATTACCTCGGCCGACTCAACGCTCCCATCTTTGCGGATCAACACCTGCACCTTCACATCCCCCGTAATCCGGGCCTGGCGAGCCAGCGCCGGAAAAACCGGCGGCACTAGCTTAGTCAGCACGGCCTGCGGAGTCGCGTCGGAGGGACGGAGCTTGCGCGGCGACGTTCTGCGCCACCGCGGACGACCCACCGCGCAAAGCGAAGACCGAGCACACCGCGATCAACAGAAATTGCCTCATTAGCAGAGTTTAGACTCGCCTTGCGGGGTCAGCAATGATTTCCGCCTTCCGCAGAATCTTTCGCGCCAGTCCGGTCAGCGCGACCCGAGCCAGCCTCTCGACTGGAATCCACTTTCCTTCATCGGATGGCGGCGCAGACATGCGCCAAACCCGCACAATGTAGCTCGTGACCGTGATCGAATGTTTGAGAGTTAAGCAAGCTTCAACGCTGCCGCCGAGTCTTGCTTTTGGGTGTCGCAGCGCTTTCAGCGCTGCGACCTTGCCCGCCCCATTGGACCGGGCTTTAGCCCCTGAGGGACCTTCCACCTCCGGCAACTCCCACATCCCCGCCATCAGCCGAGAGTCCTGTGGCCGCTGCACCAGAAACACCGCGCCGCTGCGATAATCGCTGCTTCGGAAGTCCAGCGCGTAATGAATCTCCCGCTTCTTCTGCCGCGCGGCCTTCACGGCGCCGGGCAATTCTCCGCGCGTCGCGCACAATCCGACCACGGGACATGTCAGGCACGCCGGCGCCCGCGGCGTACACACTACGGCCCCCAACTCCATCATCGCCTGATTGAAATCCCCCGGACGCTCGTGATCCAGCAATCCCTCAGCCGCTCGCCACAACTCCTCTCCGGCCAGCCGCTCACCAGATACGCGCTGCAGCACCCGCTCGACGTTGCCATCCACCACGGCGACCGCCTCGCCAAACCCGATGCTGGCAATCGCCGCAGCCGTGTAGCGTCCCACACCGGGCAATTTCCTCAATTCCTCGGCGGACGCGGGAAACTTCCCGTTCCGCTCCCGCACCACAACCTTCGCTGCGGCATGCAGCATCCGCGCCCGGCGGTAATACCCAAGGCCGCTCCAGGCTGCCAGCACGCCCGCCTCGCGCCCCCGCGCCAGCTTCTCCACTGTCGGAAACCGTCGCAGGAATTCGTGATAGTGGGCGATCACTGCCGCGACCCGCGTCTGCTGCAGCATGATCTCCGACAGCCACACCCGATAAGGATCGGAGCTCTCGCGCCACGGCAAATCGCGCGCGTGCGCGTCATACCAGGCCAGAAGGCGCGCGCGAAAAGTTGCCTTCGTCGAGTCAGAGGTCGAAATCGGAGCACAGAAAGGCTGCCGTTTGCGCGATGACATGAAATGAATTCCGTACAGACGCGGCCTGGCTTGCTCTACTTAAGCCAATCCCATTTCCACAAAAGGATTCCGCACCCGCACTGTACCGTACCGGCGTCCGTGTTCAAAGTCTTCGGAGAGGAGTTCGGGCAGTCCAAAGTGCTCCGCATAGGCCCAAAGATGGGCGTCATACCAAGGGAGCCGATAAGTTGCCATGCCCCACAGCGCCGTGCGAAAAACGTGCTCGTTGGGATAGATGATCGGGAATTCGCTGATGAACAGTTCAGCCTGGCGCGTAGCATCCTCCCGCGTCATTAAGGGCGGTTGCCCACCGCGCGACCGGATCGCGGTGTTCACAAACTCCACGAGCGATTGGTGCGGAATGCGCAAGTCCCCCGCTGCTTCCCCTCGGCGCAATATCGCACGCGCTGCATCGCGCTTGGCCAGATCTCGCGGGTCGCAGCGGTACACGAGAATGTTAGTGTCCACGAGGGAAGCCACGCGGGAGCCCCCGATCGTCGTCATAGAGTTCCTCGCGCGTCCAACCGCGGTTCTCCCGAGTGGTACGCGTGCCTCTGGCCTTCGCTTCTTTCAACTGGTCAGCCTGCAGTTCGTCCAGCCATTTGGTATTGGCATCGAACAGCGCCAGGCGCTCTTCCGTGGTCAACTCATGTCCCGCTCGCGCCTTGCGCCCGACCAGTTCCACGCGAATGCTCTCTCCCGCCGGAATCCACGCTAACTCATCCCCCGGCTTGATGCCGTACTGGTCGGCAATTGCCTTAGGAACGGTCAGTTGGAGCTTGGAAGTCACCTTGGGCATAATCCTTACTTTATCAAGGATGGAATCCTTGCTGCAAGAGAATCGTGTAGATGCGCGCAGCTCGCCCCCGAAACCAAGAAACCTCCTTCGTGATCCGGAGCCTGCCCTGAGCGAAGTCGAAGGGTGCCCTTCGTGGTTGATGCTTTGCCCGTGCGCCCGCATATCCCAAGCCATTGACCAAGCCTCACTGCCGCGAAATAATGACGGAGCCTGGTATCCGCAAAGCAGCGTGAATCCTTTCACGCCCGGTCATCACGAGGAGCATCATGAACGACTTCAACCGCAAGGTGGAAGACGCGTCGGCACGTGTGAGCCAAACCATCAACGAAGCCGCCGAGCGTCTGGAAAAAGAGATTCCCGAATTCATCAAATACCTCAACGACGAGGTGGTCCCCGCAGTGCGAACGCATTCCACGAAAGCCTTGCGCACGGCCGCAAAGAAGTTAACGGAATTTGCCGAATATATGGAGCAGCACCACCACCCGCCGAAGTAGATTTGCGCACTCGATTTCCCGGCGCGCCACTTCCCGCTAAGCCACGCCGTGTCGTTCACTTCCACTTCGTCAGCATCGCCATGATTCTGATCGTTCTCATCGCGCTTTTGTTTCTGAGTGGCTGCGGCCACTCCAAGCAGGTGAGTGTGAACGTCCCCCCGCCTCCGCCGCCGGTCGAAACCACGGAGCCGGATGAGTCCGAGCCCGCCCCGAACGTTCCCGCAGCAAAAGAAAGCAAGCCTGGCAAAGACATGTCTGGAAAGGAAAAGCCCGGCGACGTCGGAACTGGCGAAGCCGCCGACCTCGCCGAGCCAACCCTCCCCGCCGGCGCCAAACCCATCGCCACCGAAACCGGACTCGCCAGCTGGTATGGTCCGCCCTACCACAACCGCCGCGGATCGAACGGCGAAGTCTACAACATGCACGCCATGACGGCCGCGCACCGCACCTATCCGCTCGGCTCCATCGTGCGCGTCACTAACGTCAAGACTGGACACAGTGCCCTGGTCCGCATCACCGACCGCGGCCCGTTCATTCCCGGACGCGTCCTCGATCTTTCCCTCGCAGCCGCCCGCAAAGTTGACGTGTGGCAACCGGGCGTCGCCGAAGTGAAAGTTGAATTGATGCAGTCCGCCGCAACCACGAATTCGTCTGGAAAATGGGCCGTACAAATTGGCGGATTCCCCGACGAGGATGCTGCCAGGAAACTTGCCAACCATCTCACTCGCCGCTACAGCACCGCCAAGGTTCTGTGCTTCGCCAGCCCCGCCGGCGACTGGTGGATCCGCATCCGCGTCCTCGACGACGACCACGACCGCGCCCAAAAACTCACCGCCGAAACCAGAACCCCTGAAGGCGCAGTCTTCCTGGTCCGATTAGATTAGGTCCGATTAGACTAGGTGTGATTATGGGGATTTTTCGTCAATTAGAAGCCGGAATCACTTCCGTGAGTGGGAACTCAACTCCCGCAAAGCGTTCTCGTAATATGTTCCGCCGACAGCTCCCTCGGTTCGATGCTGATTGATAAAGCGAGTGATCCGTTGCCGGATCTCAGGGGCTTCGGGGAATTCTCGTTTGGTCCAAAAGCGCCGCTTTCGATCAAAGAAACCAATGCGGCTGAGGAATGCAGCTCCAAAGTAAGTATTCTCTTCAACCGAATCGTCACCGCCGTGCACAAAGGAGCCGTCTGCCTGCAAAGACTCCGTTAAGCACCAGTTAAGCATCTTCTCAATCTGCTCCGCCATGACCCGTCGCTGGGCGATCGTTGATGCTTTCCAGCCAAAACGAAACAGAACGGCAACATCCATATTGTTGTGATCGGTGAAAAGGTTGTCGGAGAGCCAGCCCGGCGGGTCGTTCAGGTCTTTAAGGGCAAGCGTTGTTTCAACGATTTGTCGCATCTCGGGTACGTCTCCATTGAGGTACCGGACAATATGAAACGTGAGACTCAGGTAATCCACAAATTCCATTTTGCCGTTGAATACATAACGCTCTCCCCACCAACCCGTCTCCGGATTGCGGAGCCGGTGAAGGATGACGTCCATTAGCGCGGCTTTGAGGTGTGGATCCCAGTGATAGCCTTTCGGGCGGTCTGTGAGGATGAAGCGCATCAGGTCGGCGATTGATTCGTTGAGTTCACGACTGTGATCGACCCCGTCCCGAGCAATGTTCGATATCATCACCCCGTCGAAGTACTGTTTGAGTTTTTCGGGAGAGTTTATGCGATCGAGAAAGGTCAAACGGATCTCTGGTTGGATATTGCGCGTAGCGTCCTGATTGAGATGTTCGTAGGTGGCATCGACCTTGAAAAACCACTCCGTATAGCAGCTGCCCCAGCTTCCATCATTCGGGTCTTGTCGGGTCGCAGCCTCCTCTAAATCTGGGTGGTCCATCACGTTTTCAAGCGTGTTGAGACGCTGGTCAATTCGCGGAAAGTCGGCGGTGTCGCCTAGCAGCCATTTGGTCTCGACCAGAATCTGATGGGCACATGCGATGTTTTGTCCTTGCGCCTCCATCTGGAAAACCCGCTTTCCCAGCGATATGGCGCGGTGGATTCGTTCGGCCCTCATTTGAGAATAAGCCGCGCTATAGGAAATGAAGGCTTGCTGTCTGAGTTTCTGGTAGTCGCGGTCGGCGGGTGGTGCAAACTCGGTCGAGCTGGCAGGCACGCAGCCGCAAATCACCATCACGAAAAGAAATTGGGTTTTACCCATCCTTATCATGCGAGACCTCTGACGGAGCCCGGCCAGATAATAATTGTACGGCAATCAGTATTGCGAGCCCACGGTTGACGACCCCAGGCCTTAGCGCTCATGGACCTCAAGCGGACCGCGCTCCAAAACAAGAAAGGCAGGCTGAAGCAGCGTTCGGAGAAAGAGAAATTAACCGGAATTACGATGCTGCATTGGTGGCGCTTTTAGCAGGATCTTCCCTGGACACGGAGGTATCCATCTTGTCGAGGAACTGCTGCAACCGTTTCTGAACATGAGTGTCCAGCGTGGTAAACTCGATGCCCATCCCGACCCCAGGGTCACTCGACCGAACCACCGCAGTGGTCTGCACCTTCTCCTCGTCCATCCAGAACGTAATGGTACCTTGCGTGCCGAGTGGCAACGGAAGCATGGTCTCAACGTAGCAGCCGCGACCGCCAATGTCTGTCGCGTTCGTATTCATGTGCGCTCGGGCGTCCGCCAATCCGATCTCGACCGGAAAGTGGATTTTGTGCCGGACAAATCGCCTCTTGATCTTCCTCGGTGCAAACGTGAGTTCTTCCGGGTTGGCTATTTCCTGCCAGGGGCTCTCCTGGCCTTCCACAATTTGCACTCCGGCTTCAATCTTTCGTAGACTTCCGCCGTCAGTTACCCACACCACTTTGAATCGGGCCTTTTTTTCGCCGTGCTTTATACCGATGATGTCGCCGGTCTTCAGCGGGTGAGTGATGCCCAAGAGTTGCGCACTTTGGCCGACGGTATTGTTGATGACAAAAGCGTTCTGAGAGAAGGGGCGAGCGTCCGCGTCCATACCCCACACGCGAACGTGTATCTGGCTTTCAGTCTGGATTTCCGGTCTGCCTTCCATTGAGTTACCGGACCTCAGAAAACTGTCATCATCATAGCTCTAGCTCTGAAGGCCGTGCGGTTACCAACGTCGGTGATTGGGAGTTTTCGAAGTTCATGTACTTTCGGGGCCTACGGTTGGCGGTCGGGCCGACCAGGTCAAATGAGTGTAATCGCGATTTTGCCACAGTTGAGACAACTGCCTGGCAGTAGGCGGCTCGGATTACTTCCTGTTTGCCGACGATTCTGAAACTTGATGGCGATAAGCGCGTTTGCGAGGACTAATGGTCACAGGAGGACCATTGATTGCAATTAGTAACGATAAGTCATCTTGTCGTCAGTGATTCATCACAAGCGAGCCGGTCGTTTCTGGTCAGGAAAATCCCCAGGCTGTATGATTTCTGCATGGCCGCTATCGAGACGAGTGAATGGACATAAATCGGCGGAGTTTTCTGGTGCAGGCTGGCGCGGCGTCCTTCAGCACAGGGATTCTGGACACACACGCGTTGGCTGCGGACGGCGTGAGCGCCATTGATCACGAGCGGATGCGATCCGTGGCTGCCTTCACGGCGGAGACCCTGAGCACGGATCATCCGATGGCGTTCGGTGCCGACATTGTGAGCACGGCTACCGGTGAGCGGCTGATGCGCGCGGTGAATCGCGTGGGCCCCGACCACGATCCCAGCGCGCATGCCGAAACCCTGACCATTCGACTCGCTTGCGCCAAGCTGGGCTCGGGATCCCTCAAGGGCTACACCCTGTATACGACGTGCGAGCCGTGTGCCATGTGCATGGCCTGCGCTCTCTGGTCGGGCCTGGACCGGCTGGTCTTCGGTGCTACGATTGCCGATGCCGGCCGGTTCGTTTCAAAGATTACGATCCCGGCGAAAGAGGTAGCCCGGCGGACCGACCTGCAATGCGTGGTGGCTGGGCCGGTCGAGCGCGAGGTTTGCATGAAACTCTTTACCGATCCGCGCATGCAAAAGGCCTTTGCAATGTGGAAGAAGCATTGAGCGAAGAGCGCCCTTGCAAAAAGCGCAAGGACGCGGCACCCAGAGTTTCGTAACGGGAAAGAGAGACCGAGACAGAAGGATGGGCCACCCGCCCACCCCCTTCGAAGGTCAGTAAGCGTAATAAAGATTTAGCGTCGACTATTCGCATTTCCTGATTCCCGTTCATCTTGTGCTAGCATCCGTGGCAACCCCTGAAGGGAGAATCCAAATGAGTGGCTCGCAAAGGTTGATCTCATTTGTGTTGGCGTGCGCTTCGGGCGTAGTCGCGGCTGGCGCTCAGTCTCCGTCAACGCCTGGCCCGGAAGTGAAGAAGTTGGCAGTAATGGTCGGTAAGTTCACAGTCGAAGACGAATTGAAAGCCGGGGCAATGGGGCCGAACTCGCCGGCGACGAAATTCAGTGGCACTGACGATTGCAGATGGACGGCAGGCGACTTCGCCCTGATCTGCGAGGCGGTACTCTATAGACCTGGGACGAAATACTCGGAGACTTCCTTTGTCTACTACGATCCGACTTCCAAGACATACAAATACCACGCAGTTGACAGTTCGGGGGGAGTAGAAAACAAGACTGGCACGGTGGACGGCGACGTATGGACTTGGCTTGGGGAGAGCATGTTTGCCGGGAAGCTGTATCACACCCGGTACATCATGAGGTTTGTTTCACCGGACTCCTACGAATACACCGACGAGTCGGGCGAAAGCGAAAGCTCCATGAAGGTGTTCGTGAGCGGAAAAGAGACTCGCGTCGCGGCCACTGAGCCCCCGAAATCGCAATCGGCGCAATAAACGTTCACGATAGAATCCGATACCCATTTCGACAAGCACATTTGCGCGACAAACGGCACGGTCAGGAAACCGACTTCTCACTGGCGAAACCAGGCCATAGCGTTCATTGACCTCCGACATGGGCCACCGCTGTCGCTGCCCTAATCCTCCGCCACCGGCGCCGTCATCTCCTCCGACGGCTCTCCACCCGCCATCGACTGCGCAACAATCAACTGCCGCGCTTCCACGCGAATCTTCGGCAGCTGCACCGCGAACCACCATGCTCCCATCACCGACGCGAACCCGCCGATCGCGACGGTGAGCGGCGCGCCCAGCCGGTCTGACAATGCCCCACCCAGCAGCGCTCCGATCGGCCCCATCCCCATGAACATCATCGAGTAGAGCGCCATCGTCCGCCCGCGTAAGGCGTCGGGCACCATCACTTGGATCAGCGTGTTCGACGACGCCATCTGCAGCATGACGAAATATCCCACCGGCATCAGCAGCAGCACCGAGAGCCAGAACGAGCTCGAAAACGAAAACAGCATCAGGCTCACGCCAAAACCGGCGCAGCATACGGTTACCCAGGTTCCCAGCCCCTTCACGCCTTGGCGCAGCGCCAGCGTCAGTGCTCCCAGCAGCGCCCCCACGCCCGCCGCACCCATCAGGATTCCCAACCGCACCGCTCCCAGGTCGTGCGATCCGATGAGCGACGCGAATTCCTGCCCGCCATGATGCAATATCTTGTCGGCAAAAATCGGCATCAGTACCGCGTACGGCATGCCCGTCACACTCACCAGCCCCAGCAAAATCATCAACGCGCGAATCGGCGCTGTGCGATTGACGAACCGGAAGCCCTCGATCATGTGTTCCCACGGCGAAGTCTGAGCCGAAACGCGAGCCGGGGCGTGCACCTTCATCAACAGCAATCCGGCAATGACTGCGATGTAGCTCACAGCATTCACAAAAAAGCACCAACCCTCGCCGAGCCGCGCCACCAGAACGCCTGCCACCGCCGGACCAACCACGCGCGCTCCGTTGAACATGGAAGAATTCAGCGCGATCGCGTTCATCAGATCTTCCTTGCCGACCATATCGACGAGAAACGACTGCCGGCCAGGGATATCAAACGCATTCACTACCCCCAGCAATGCCGCCAGCACGAACACGTGCCACACCTGCACCCTATGCGACAAGGTAAGCGCCGCCAGCACAAACGCCAGCAGCATCGAAGCAACCTGCGTCCCGATCACTACATGCTTGCGGTTGGTGCGGTCGGCGACAATTCCGCCGAGCGGCGCAAACAGGAACACCGGAATCTGGCTGGCAAACCCCACCTCGCCCAGCCGCAGCCCCGATCCCGTCATCTTATAGACGAGCCAGGACTGCGCCACGGTCTGCATCCAGGTGCCGATCAGGGAGATCAATTGTCCGCTGAAAAAAAGCTGAAAGTTACGGTGCCGCAGCGCGCGCCCGGCGGCCTGCCAACGCAGTCCGCTGGCTGCGGCCGTAGTTTCGCCGTTCGCGGGAGCGCTCTCTTGAATGGGAATCTTCGACTCTGCCACGTTCACTTCTTTGGATGATAATGATGATGATAATGATGATGATCTGGATGGCGATTCGGATGACGATGATGCCGCGCCACCTGCGCTCTACTATATCCTGAGCTGCTTGCCGGTCCAGCCGCACACGCCGCTCAACATGTTCGACTTTTCCACAGATTGAACGCACTTCGCAGGCGCTATTTTCCCGTTCTCCAGCCCGTTTTCCCCAGCCCAAGTGCAAGCGAATGACCAATTTGAAACTTTTTGCCCTTATTACTAACTTGGAACTTCACTTCCCGCCCGGGGTGCGCTACAGTAGCGCCTGCGCTTTCGACGATTCGGCAAAGGAAGTCAAGCCACCATGACCACTGCTCCAGCGGGGATTGAACGCCGTGTCGGACAGCGGTTTCCGTACCTTCTTCCCCTCTCCCTGCGCCAACCCGACTGCTCCCTGGACGGCGTTGGATTCACCCAGGACCTCAGTTCGCGCGGAGTCTTCTTCTTCACCGACGCGCCGCTCCGCGAAGGCGCAGAAATCGAACTTACGCTTCGCATGCCCTCCGAGATTACTCTCGGCGAGAATATGCCGGTACGCTGCCGCGGTCGCGTCTTGAGAGTGGTCCGGCCTGCTGTCGCACCCGCTCCGGATGCGTCAGCATCGGTCCGGGCCGAAACCAAAATCGGTGTGGCCGTCCGCTTCGCCGGATACGAATATCTCCCCGAGTCCTCCGAATCTTCCTCCACCTTCGCCCGCGTCACTACCCAGCACTCGAGCCACGACGCCAGCCACGACGCCAGCCACGACGAGGATCAGCCTTTGGTTCATTCTTCCGCCCGTTCCATTCTGGGCTAGCCCCCGCGTTCAGGTTAACGCAAGGACAAAATTCAAACCCCACCACTTTCGTTCCCCAAATCGCCTTTTCAAGTTCGCTATCCTGTCATACAATGACACCCACAGAGGTGAATAACCAGCTTCTAACCGTATCGAGTTCTCCCCCCAGATGTTGATCTCGAAGTGGCATTGTCTGGCCTTGCGGAAAGGCGTGCGGCCTTTTGCCTATTACCTAGGTCACTTGGCGGAGAACAGGTTCTCTTTCTAACATGCAGACACCGAGAGAAATCAGCGAGAACCGCGTTATGCATGGGATCGCCGTCGCCCTCCTGACCGAGGACGAGGACCACTTATCCGCGCTGCAAACCCGTCTGGAAGCCACGCGCCTGGGACAGGCGGTGTTCAGCCACGTCGGTTTTCCCGCTGGACCCACCGACGCCATCCTGCGCCAACTGCAGGATTCGCGTGCTGAAATCGTTATCGTCGATGTTCCCTCGCACGATGCCCAGCGCGCTATCCATGCCATCGAATTGATTCGCGCGACTACGCAGCAGATCGGCATCTTCGCCAACGGCGAAATGACGCAGCCCGCCAACATTGTCGCCAGCATGCGCGCCGGCGCTGGCGAATACGTCGACCATTCCGGTGGTCACGAAGCTCTGCTCGAAGCGCTCACCCGCTTCAGTTCATCCCGCACTCGTAATCTCGGGGGCGCAGGCAAGGCCCGGGTATTTACTTTTCTCAGCGCCAAGGGCGGCGCGGGCTGCACTACCGCTGCCGTCAATACCGCCATGGCGCTGCAGCAGTCTCACGGCGATGTGGTTCTCGTCGACTTCGCTCCCATCGGCCACGCCGCGCTTCACTTGAACTTGCGGCCGCAATTCGGCGTGCTCGATGCCCTGCAGAACCTCCACCGTCTCGACAGCACTTTACTCGACGGCCTCATGACTCCGACCAAGGAGGGATTGCATCTTCTGGCCGGACCGCAGCAGCCTTATCCCACGGAACCCACGCCGGGTGAACTGGCCCGCCTCTTCGATCTGCTGGTGAATCACTACCGCTTCGTCGTGGTCGACGCCTCCAGCCGTCTCGACCCCACCACACGCCTGCTCTCCGATCTTTCGAACGCCGTGCTCGTAGTCGCGCAGACCGATGTGGTCTCGCTGTGGAGCGCCGGACGCATTCACACCTTCCTCGAAGAGGGCACCGGCCGCGACCGCCTGCGCATGGTTTTGAATCGCTACAAAAAGATTCCCGGCTTCACCGACGAAGACGTCCAGCAAGCCACCAACTGCAAAGTTTTGTGGAAGGTTCCCAACGCGTTTCAGGCGGTCTCGCCGTCCATCGACCACGGCACGCCCGTCGTTCTGCAGGATGGGCCCGAGATCAGCCGTTCCTACCGCGCCCTGGCCGCGACCCTGGCCGAAGCGTCCTCCAATTCGGAAGGCAGTCCCGATCTCATCTACGGCCCCGAAACCGCCCGCAAAAAGCCCGCCGGCCGCTTGAACCTGTCCCCACTCCGCGCCGGACAATAATCGCCGGATAAGAAAAGAGTTTTGGGAAGGGCACGGCTTCCAGCCGTGCCGTTGCGACTAAGAAAAAATAAGTGGGCTTCCGTCAGAACCGTTCTCGCATCTGAGAAGCATGCAGCCCACACAATTTCTCCCTGACCTCGAATGCCGCGCCCCTGCGGAACCAGCGCCATCCCCGGCAGGGCCCATCGATCCTCCGGAGAACCCGGACCTTCCCGTCCGCGAGCCCGAACCGTCGGTCCCCGGCGAGATCTGACCCAGCGGCCATAAAAACACGGGTGCCCCATTTCTCGCGCGGGAGCTTATTAGTAAGCCGCGCGAGAAGTGGGGATTTTCGACAGAGTGTTCTACTTTCCCGCCGCTGGCGCGGCATCCCGCGGAAACATCTTGAACGCCACATCCTGCGAGTGCGACGTCACTTTCTTATTCGCGTCGCTCGCACTCTCCACTTCGGTCAGCGTGCCCTTAAGCACGAAATAAGCTTCATCACCAGGATTCTTTCCCTCGCCGCGCTCTACCGTTCCCTTAAAGCCGAACCCCACCCCACGGACAATCTCCGTCGTGAACGTCAACTTGCTGCCTTCGATCTTTCCGCTCTTGAAAAACTGATCCAGGAACTCGCCCTTATCGCTCTCTCCGTCGCCGAATCGCGAAATGAATCCTGTGACGTGGCCCGCGTCCTCCACCGTCAGCTGCACAAACTCGCCTTCTTTCAGAAACCCGTACGTTCCCGAATAGCTCGGCTCAGTTTTCGCATCGGGACCCGCAGTCGTCGTCCCCGGCTTCGCCGCGTCTCCGGAGGCTTTCTCCTGCGCGCGCAACTGCAGAGAAGAAGAAAGACTCAGCACCCCGAGTCCAACCACGCATGCAACCACAAAGATGAAACGACTTCTCTTCACTTCTTGGTCGCTTTCGCTTCCATGAACGGCATCCAGGTCGTGCCATCGACCGATACTTCAAACTTCAGACCGTAGCTTGCGGGTGTGAGTATTTTCATCGTCATCTTCTGCTTGATCTCCTGCCCACCATAAGTCTGCGAACTCGTCCACGTCCAGGTGTCGCCGTTGAGCGTGCCCTTAGAATTTTCGCGCCGTCCCTGACTGTTGAACTCGTTATAGGTATATACATTCTCTTCCGTGTCGTACCCCATATAGGAAACTGCCTTGCCGTCACCGCCCAGTTCCGGAGGCATCTTGAAGTCCCCATGACCCTCTACGAAGAATTTCCCCGGCATCCATTCCGTGGTGTCCGACGAGCTGAATTTTCCACCCGCCCCCCACGGACCCTGCGCGATCGTTCCCTCCACCGTCCATGTTCCCACGAAGTAGTCGAGCTTCTTCACTTCCGGACCAGGCGTAGGCGCCATCTGCGCCCAGGCCGATGCCGTAAGTAAAACCAGGGTTGAAACCAGAATCGCCTTGAAATCCATGTATATGCCTCCTCGGAAAGATAGCGGCTATTAGCTTCCAGCCAAAAGCCACCTTCACAAGGATCGTAGCCCGCCCAAACGCCGCTGCCCAGTGCGATTCGTCAGCCGCGGCCCATGACAATTGTCACGGAAAATCACTTTGCCTTCGTTGCCTTCCCGTCCATCACCATCCTCCACTTCGTTCCATCCGGCGACGCTTCGTACGAGAAGTTGTACGAGGTCGGCGAAGTGACCTTCATGGTGAACCGCCCCTTAATCATGTCGCCCTCTTTCTGGTCGTTGATCCAGGTCCATGTGTCTCCATCTAACGACCCCTTGGAGTAGACGAATTCTCCCCAACTGTTGAACTCACGGTAGCTATAGGACTTGTCTTCGGGGGAATAACCCATGATCGAAATCCCCGACCCGTTCCCCATCGTGGTCTTGTAGTCGGTGTGGCAGACGAGAAAGAATCCGCCTTCCATCCACTCGCACTTCTCGTTCTCCGTCACCTTTCCGCCCGAACCCATCTCGCCCGGCTTCATGTCACCGTCCAGCGTCCATGAGCCGACAAACATATCGAGTTTCTTGTGTTCCGGCCCCGGCTGCGGCATCTGCGCCAGCGCCGCCGTCGCCAATAAGAACCATCCCGCCAGAATCATTGCCAGAGTTTTCATCGCGCGCCTCCCTGAGTGTATCGTTGTCGAAAATTGCGATTCCTATTGCTGATTGCCGAATCATTGATTGCTGATTGAAGAGCCGCAGCCAATCAGAAATCAGAAATCAACAATCAACAATCTGCAATCTGCAATCAACAATCTGCAATCGCTCTCCCCTACCAGTCTCCGTAATGCGACACCGTCATCTGCTGAAACTTCATCTTCCACACGTCCCCCTGCTTTACCCAGGTCGTGCTGAAGTGCTGATACCGCGGCGGCGGCCCCTGATCCTCCACCGGCGGAACCCGCAGCACCACATCGTAGGTCACGATCGCGACCCCATCCGCCACCGGCACAACTTTCATGTCATAAGCCAGCAGATCGAGTCCGCCGCCGCCCAGGCCTTCGATCATGTCCTGACGGTCCCCCAATTCGCCGTCGAACGAGACGAAAGAAAAATCGTCAGCCAGCGTACGCTTGAAAAATGCCACATCGCCCTTCTTCGCAGCCTCGACAAAACCTTTCTCGGCAGCCATCAGCGTCTGCTCCAGCGGACTCAGCGCCTTGGCCGGCGCATTCGCCTGTCCGGCTCCCGCAAAACTCACCGCACAACTAAGCAGAATCACGCCCACCACGGACCCGTATCTCATTCCCGTCTCCTTATTCAGACTCTCGAACCCGCAATTTGTCATGCTGCCGCGCAGCCCTCTCATGTTTTCTTGTTCATCCGAGGACCGGCGCCGAATCAAAAAGTTTGTTATTCCGAGGAGCGATGCGACGAGAGCCTGTCCTGAGCGAAGTCGAAGGAAACCTGCTGTTCTCTCACCACGAAGACGGCAGCCTCACTCCCCGCGAATTTTCCCCGCTAGCTCCCCCCGCGCCACCTGCACCTGTTCGCCCGACGCCAGATTCTTCAGCGCAAACGCATCCGCCTTCACCTCATTCTCACCCACAATCAAAATGTACTTCGCCCCCGCCTTGGTCGCCGCCTCAAACGATTTCTTCAGCCGGAAGCTGTCATCCCCCAACTCGACCACCAGATCATGCCGCCGCAACTCCCGCGCCAGCCTCGCCGCCTCGCCGTTCATCCCAGCCATCGCAGCCACATACACATCCGGCTTCCGCAGCACACTCTCGGCCGTCTCCTTCAAAGACATCACCAGCCGGTCCTCGCCAATGGCAAACCCAATCCCCGGAGCCGCCGGCCCGCCCAGCGCCTCCGACAGCCCGTCATACCGCCCCCCGCCCAGGATCGCATTCTGCGCCCCCAAAGCCCCGTGCGTAAACTCAAACGCCGTCCGCGTATAGTAGTCGAGCCCCCGCACCAGCCGGTCGTTAATGTGAAACTCGACACCTACCTTGGTCAGGATCGCCTGCACCGCCGCAAAATGCTTCCGCGAATCTTCGCCCAGAAACTGCGTGATGCGAGGCAGCGTTTCGATAATCGGCTGATCCTCCGCCACCTTGCAGTCAAACACGCGCAGCGGATTAGTCACCGCCCGCCGCTGACAGTCCGCGCACATCTTGTCCTTGACCGGCTCCAAAGCCTTACGCAGCGCGTCATTGAAAGCCACCCGGTCCGCGGAGGTGCCCACAGAATTCAACTCCAGATTCCAATCCGTGATGCCCAGCCGATCGAGCAGTGTCGCCAGCATCTCCAGCAACTCGGCATCCCGCGCCGGAGAATCGCTGCCCGACGAAGCCGGCCCAATCACCTCGGCATCAATCTGATAAAACTGCCGGTAGCGCCCTTTCTGCGGACGTTCGCGCCGGAACATCGGTCCAATGCAGTAAAGCTTGTTGAGCCCGCGATCCCACAGTCTGTGCTCAATGTAAGCGCGAACGATGCCTGCCGTGGCCTCGGGCCGCAGCGTGAGAGATTGCCCTTTATCGCTCTCGGCCCGCCCACGATCCTCCCACGTGTACATCTCTTTCGAAACAATATCAGTCTCTTCACCAACCCCGCGCGCGAACAGTTCTGTGCTCTCGAAAATCGGCGTACGAATTTCCTGAAAGTTGTATGCACGGAACACATCCCGCACCGCAGCCTCCACAAAATTCCACAACGCCGTCTCCGGCGGCAGCAAATCCCGCGTCCCTCGCACCGCTTTAATCATTCCGTTTCCAATCCCCCATTACCATTACTACTCTGTCATCCTGAGCGAAGCGCGCTCGAATGAGCGCGCGCAGTCGAAGGACCCCTATCGCTACCACGTCACTACAAGCCTATCAGCGAGTTCTCTCAACGAAGCCCGGCCGCAGAACCGTACGTCCGATGCGGCACCGGTCTGCTAGGGATCCTTCGACTCCGCAAGCCGACTCGCTTTGCTCACCGTCCTGCTCCGCTCAGGATGACAATTTCTCGGGACTCGCAACTCGGGACTCGCAACCCGCGTCACCGCTCCCTCAAGTACTCATCCTTATACCCCAAATAATTCCGCGCATACCGCATAATCGCCTCTTCATCCGCCGCCTCGATCTTCCGCCGAAACTTCCCCGGAGACCCCATCCACAGCGACCCCGGCGTAACCACCGTCCCCTCCGGAATCAGCGTCCCCGCCGCGATAATCGATCCCGCCCCAATCCTCGCCCCATTCAGAATAATCGACCCCATCCCGATCACGCACCGATCCTCCACCACGCACCCATGCAGCGTCACCGAATGCCCCACCGTGACATACTCCCCCAAATAAACGCCCCACAGCCCCTTCATTCCATGCAGCACGCTGTTGTCCTGCACATTAGAGTGCGCCCCAATGCGGATCTCATGCACGTCCCCGCGCACCACCGCATTCATCCACACCGAAGCGTGCTCACCGAGCACGACGTCGCCAATAATCTGCGCCGAGTGGTCCACATAACAAGTCG
>Ga0302324_100000299_pt1 | contig 132974 bp, 104 predicted proteins | sample Palsa_T0_1_FD_201949 | JGI IMG/M metagenome (GOLD analysis project Ga0302324, IMG submission 201949) | Peat permafrost microbial communities from Stordalen Mire near Abisko, Sweden - Palsa_T0_1 | ecosystem: Environmental > Terrestrial > Soil > Palsa > Peat permafrost | place: Sweden: Abisko... | reverse complement strand
CCATGCCGGGATACATGTCCGTGTACTCGTGAGTCTCGCCGGCGATCGCCGCCTTCAGGTTGTTGGAGGTTGCGCCGATCGGCAGGCCGGTGGCCGGGTCGCCCACCGCCTCGAGATATTCCAGGTGCCCGTGGGCATGGCCGGTCTCGCCCTCGGCCGTGGAACGGAATACCGCGGACACGTCATTGAAACCCTCGACGTCCGCTTTGGCGGCAAAGTACAGATAGCGCCGGTTGGCTTGCGATTCGCCCGCAAAAGCGTCTTTGAGATTCTTTTCCGTCTTGCTGCCTTTTAAATTCACGATTAGCTCCTTCCGATTGAAATGCTCGGAAATGAATTACACTCCGAAACCTCGCGAGACGGTAGACCGCGAGCCCGCGACAAGTCAAATTGGCACTCTCTATCGGCAGCATTGGCGCCATCTATCGCGGCCTGCGCACAGCTGTCGAGGACTTGGTCGAAGACTGGCTGCTGGTCCTCAAAGTAGCGTTCCAGCGGGCGCAAAGCTGCATCGAGGCAAGACCGGTAGATGTGATGGGTAGTTCGCCCGGGAGCAGGACGACTTGGGGATCGCGTCACTATCCAGCCGGTCTCGGGTCGATGCAGCACTCGCAGGCTGCCCCAGTCATCCGGGGATCGCGTATCGGACGCATCGCCGACCTGCTGTCGTCTTTCGCTGACACGATCGGACCCGCACGCAACCGCCCGCGCCGGGATTGCACAGCCGCGAGACTGGCCGATCCGCGCAGCAGGCGCCCGATGGGCCGAAAAACTCCGACCGCGGCTACGACGAGCGTGGCCGCCCGCTCATTCAGCCGTGAGGCCGATGGTGATGGTGATGATGGTGGTGGTGTCGATGATGCGGCGGGTCCGCCAAGGAGACGTTTGCGAGAAACACCAGCGTGATGACAAATCCGACAATCTTGCCCATGACTCGAGACCTCTATGGAATGGATGCGCCTTGGAGATTCCGCCGGGCGCGCGACACAAGAATAGCTTCTGAAGAGAGAAATTGCGCGATCACTTGAACGTTCCGGAGGGTGCGGCCGCGAGCGCGGAGAGCGCTCGGAGGGCGGCACCTTGCGCCCAGGCGGAGGGTTCGGTCGGACAGTGCCGGTAGGTCTTGATGTCCCAGCTCGGCAATACGTCTGCGGTCACGCCGGTATAGGTGCCATCTTCGGCCAGGGCACGGTGACAGGCGGAAACGGCACGTTCCAGCACCGCGAAGGGGAGCGCAAGCCCGCGCGCCGCCGGATGCAGCGCAGCCGCGACATAAAACGCCGCCGTGGAGGTTTCGGACTCCGCCTCGGGGTCATCGAGCACGGCGCGCCAATTGCCATCGGAGTCCTGCGTCTGCGCCAGGCGCTGCAACGCGAGCGCCGCGAGATCGGCCACTTCCGCGCAGCCGACCCCGTCCAGCACGCCTACCAAGTCGAGCAGGCCCAGCACGGCCCATCCCATGCCGCGACTCCACGCGACGTGGTTGTTGCGCCTGTGTGTAGGGTCGAACCACTGAGCCCATCCCGCCTCACAGCGCAGCACTTGCATGCACTCGATCGCAAGCCGAACGGCCTTTTCCGACAAGCGGGGGTCGCCCAGCCATCGGCCCGCCATCGCGTAAGTCGCAGGCAGGTGATAGACCGCATCGATGCAGACTCCGAAGCGGAAAGACGGGCGGTGGGGCTCGAGTGCAGGAATGCAACCGTAGGCCCGGGGCAGCCCTTCCAGGCGGTCGAGCACGCGCTCAGCCGCCGTCGCGGGCAGATCACCGTCCATCACCAGTCGAATCAGGGTCGCGCCGGGCGCAAGCGCATCATCGAAATTCGGCGGGCAGCGGCTATTCCAGCGCCGGCAGATTTCCAACACGTGATCGCGATAGCCGCTCCCAGCCGGCGTCCACGAATTGGCCTCCATCAAGCCGTCGATGGCGATGACATCGCCCCAGTACCAGCAATGAAAGCGCCAATCGGTCATGCGCTGTGCGGCACTGCGCAAGCGCGCGAGATTCTCAGCGCTCGACGGATGCATAAGCTGGCCCTTGAACAGTCAAACGGGCGGGGAGTGCAGCGCCAGTCTTGCGCTGCACCCGCCGGCCGGCCCTGACTAGAGCTTCAGACAGTATGACCCCCGCCGATCTGGCGGGGGCGGTTAATAAAGTTTGAGGAGTCTGCCTCCTGCCATATCGTGGGTTGCGCACCGAGGTGTGCCGAGCCACATACAGAACGCCGGTAAGGGTGATCTGCAAAACTCACAGGAGGCAGACTATGAGCGAGGGTATCACTACATTCATTGGATTGGATGTTCATAAGGAGTCCATTGCAATTGCGGTGGCCTCTGTGGGGCGCGAGGCGCCCCGCTTTGTTGGAACGATCGGCCCGAGCCTGAAGGAGCTTCTCAAAGCGCTGTCGCACTTGGGCGCGGCGCCACACATGCTCATCGTCTACGAGGCCGGCCCAGGCGGGTACGTGTGGGTGCGGCAGCTTCGAGCGCACGGATTTGACTGCCAAGTGGTGGCGCCGACCAAGATCCCGCGCCGTTCGGGCGAGCGCATCAAGACGGATCGGCGCGATGCATTGTCGCTGGCCCATTTTGCGCGAGCCGGAGACCTGAGCGTCGTGACCGTTTCCCGATGCCGCCGATGAGGCGATCCGCGACCTGTCGCGGACGCGAGAAGACGCGCTGCGCGCTCGGATGAGGGCCCGTCATCAGCTCAAAGCCCTGTTGCTGCGCCACGGTAAGCACTATCCCGCCAAGACGAGTTGGTCTTTGGCTCATGAAAGATATCTCTCGAAGGTCAGCTTCGAGCACCCCGCGCAAAACATCGCCTTCACCGAGTATCGTTCCGCCGTGCGAGATGCCAACGATCGACTGGAGCGCATCACTAAGGCCCTGCGGGAGCTGGTCGTTGAGTGGCGCCTGCGACCCGTAGTAGAGGCACTGATGAGCCTGCGCGGCATGGACTTCATCGCGGCCCTCACCCTCGTGGCCGAGCTCGGCGACCTGCGTCGCTTCGCCCACCCCAAGCAGCTGATGTCCTTCCTCGGCCTGGTACCCAGTGAGAGCTCGAGCGGCCAAAGCCGCTCTCAGGGTCCCATCACTCGCACCGGCAACACTCATGCAAGGCGTATCTTGATCGAGGCAGCGTGGAGCTATCGCTATCCGGCGCGCATCGGACGCGAGATGCAGATCCGCCAAGAGCAGCTTCCCAAACCCTTGCGCGACATCTCTTGGCGAGCGCAGCTTCGACTCTGTCAACGCTAGCGTCGCTTCGCAGCGCGCGGCGTCCACCAAAACAGGGCCTGCGCTGCCATCGCTCGAGAGCTGACCGGCTTTATCTGGGATCTCGCTCAACACGTACCTCAGAAAAACTCAACCTAGGATATCGATCGACTCTAAATATCACAGAGCCTGAGCTGGAGCGCGACGCCGGACACGATCAGGGGAACCCTCGAAAGTTTTGCGTGGCATCGTTCGCGATGATCCTCGATCTCAGACAGAGGCAGCCCCGCGACGGAACGTTGTAATGCGGTAATCAATCCGCGGATATCAGACTGATCAATCGTCGCTTCAAGCTCCGCGCGTCGCGTTCCATCTCAGGCTTTGGTGTCCTCCATCGTCAAACTTCCTTCCACTCCTGCACGGCATGCGTGAGAAACCCCCTCGCGCCTGTTGACACGAGGGGGTCATATCAGAACTTCTGTCCGAATTTGACTCCGAACTGCTCCGGTTTGGTCGGGTAGATATGGGCATTGAGCAAGCAGTAGTGGAAGGACAGGTCGTTACACTCCGAATTCTTGCCGAGCTCGCCCCGCTTATCGAAGAGGTTGTCCACGTATGCCTCGAGGTGCCAGTTGTTCATGCCGGTTCCCGCCGAGAGATCGAAGGTCGTGAACGACCGAGTATTGCCCGCATAGATGCTCGTCGCCTCGAGACTGTACGTGGTCGAGCTCTGGTGATTGACCGATCCTTGCACATAACTCTTATAGCCGCCGACATCGAAGTTATAGCGGCCGGTGCCGTTCGCCTTGACCTTCGGCGTTCCCGGCAATTGAGTACCGGGGTACGCATCGATGCCGTCGTCGCAGTTGGGCTGAGCTGCTCCGTCAAGTGCCGGCTTGCAGAAGACCGTGGTGGTCTCCATGCGCAGGAGGCCCGTAACGGCGCCGGACAGCACCAGATGCTCAGTGGCGGCCCACTCGAGCTCTGATTCGAGCCCCTCCACCCTGGCGTTTCCCGCATTTTGGATGGACGTGATGCCGTTCGCGCCTTGCACGGCGGCTTGCACGTTGAACCACTTCTCGTAGAAAACGGCGCCGTTTGCGCGCAGGGTGTGATTGAACCAGTCGGTCTTCCACCCCAACTCGAAATTAGTGAGCGTGTCTGCGCCGTAGGACCCCGCCGCCGGCTGACGGTTGTTGCCGCCCGGCCGGAAGCCGGTGGACCACGTGAAGTAAGCCATGTCGGCCGGGGTGATCTGATACTGGAGACTCACTTTGTGCGTTTCGCCGTGCTCGACCACTTTCTTGTTGACATTATTGCAGGGCTGGGGGCCTCCCGTATAAACCCCGGGCGTGGTCACGATCGGATTCCCTTCCGCCACGCAAATCGCTTCACCGCTGCCGGAAAAACCATTGTTATTGAACCCGAAAAAGCCATCCAGCGTATTGTTGACCCAGAACTCGCGGATGCCGCCGACCACCTTCAATTGGTCCATCAAGTCGAAGGTGAGCTCGCCGAACGCCGCATAGTCACGGTCGGTGCGAGTCATCTGGGAAAGGTAGAAAACGTTTTGCTGCCCTGTAACCTGGTAGAAGACGGGCAAATCGGGGATGTCGAATTCCGCACGTATGTCGTCGGATTGCCGCTGATAGAACAAGCCCGCCGTCCCTCGCAACCGGTAGTCCGCCGGCGAGTTGACCCGGAATTCGTGACTCACCTTTTCGTACTTGTCGGTGTTCTTCGTGTACTGCACCGGGCGATCGAGCAGGTGCCCGGATGCGTCGATGAAGCGGGTGTACGCGTATTGTCCACCGGTAGGTGTATGAAAAGCCTGCGCGTCGTAGGCAATGGAATACTGCGAATAGTCGACCAGATTGTCGACCTGGCGCCCGAAATATCCGGCCGTATACGTAAGGTCCCAGTTGCTGATTTTTCCCTCGACCGTGAGCGCCGACTGATACCAGTCATCCTTGTTATAGCCGCGGTAATAATCTGCCACATTCAAGTCGCCGAAATGCGGGTCGTAACCGAATTCCCCGCTGGTTTTCTGGTGCTGGCCGATAATCATCGGCGTGACCGTCCATTGATCGTTCAGATCGACCTTGAGGGCCGCCCGCCCGCCTGCGGTGTCCACCGGGTTAAAATCCTTTTGCACCACATTGGCATTGTTGATCGTGACGGGGTCGATATCGGGATATCCGTCCGGAGACGTATGGTATTGAGGGACCGGTGTCCCGGTAGACGAGAACCGCTGGAAGGTGTCCTGGCGATAGACGTTGTTGATGTAGCCGCCATCGTGCTCGGCGTAGCCCACGATCCGGATCGCCGCATGGTCGGCGAGCGGGATATTCATGAATCCCTCGACTCCCCCGCCGCCGGCGCCGTCCTTCCACTTGTCGCCCTTCACATCGTAGCCGGCCGCAAAGGCCGAAGGATCGGGAGCGTTGGGGATGATGCGTAGGGTCCCGGACAGGGAGCTCGCCCCGTACAATGTGCCCTGGGGTCCCGCCAGCGCTTCGATTCGTGCCATGTCGTACACGTGGATGTCGAGCGCACCGGCGACCGTGGTGACGGGAACTTCCCCGAGATAAAGACCGCTCGAGGGCAGAAATCCGGCGTGCAGCGACACAGTGCCGTTGCTGCTGGAGATGCCTCTGAAGAACAAATTTGTCTGTCCGGGACCGTAGGAGCGATAACTCAAGCTCGGCAAGAGCTTGGCGTAATCGTCGAAGTCGCTTACTTGAAGTTGCTCGAGCTTTTCGCCGCTCAGCACCTGGAGGCTGATGGGGACCTTCTGCAGGTCCTCCGAGCGCTTTTGAGCTGTCACGACGACCTCTTCGAGCGTCGTCGTATCGGCGACTGTATCTGCCGCCGCGTAGGCCAAGCCTCCACCGGACAGCATTGCTGATGCCAGCGGCATGCTTGCCCATTTGGCGCGCGTGCGCGCCAGTTTCCTCTTTCGGCTACGAGTCATTGATGCATCCCCTATCGTTTTATACCGACTCCCACCTACGTGTATGCCACAGTGTCGGCGCTTTTAAAATAGTCTGAGCGGGAGAGAGGGCCTCCTCAGGATGGGTTGGCGTGGGACGGCGCGTCTTTAGAACGGCGGCACGCCCGGCTCGGCGGACGGTGCGGCTCAGAAGCGCGGGACCCCCGGGTACGCCTCGAGCACATCACCCAATGAGCGCCGCAGCGGTTCGAGCCAGGGCTCATAGTTTCGCCACTGATCCAGACCCTCTCGAAAGATCGGCTTGCGCACCTGTTGCGAGCTCGCAGTCCGCACCGCCCGGTCGTTCTCGTAGAAGCTCAACGTGGCCGGCTCGAATGACAGGCCGCAGAAAGTCAGCAGACGCCGTATTTCCTCGGCGGTGTCGTTGACCAGATCCTCGTAGATGACCCGGTGGATCGCACCGGGGACCACCCGATCGAAATGCGCCATCAGATCCACGTAATTGCGGTAGTACTGGCCGAGGTTCTCGAGGCTGTACGAGTACCGCTGCCCCTGGGCGAAATTCTGCTTGAAGGCCGAAAAACAACAGGCCATGGGGTGACGGCGTGCGTCGATGATCTTCGCGTGCGGCAGGATCAGCCGAATGAGGCCGATATGCAGAAAGTTATTCGGCATCTTGTCGATGAAGAAGGGCTTCGCGGTCTTGCGCTGGATGCGTGTCTGCGCGAGGTACTGCTCGCCCAGAGCGCGGCACTCCGCGGCGCTCTTTTCGGCGAGCACGCCGGGATAGATCGATTCCTGGTCGGTGCGCTTGTTACCCAAGGTTGCCGCCATGGCCATGATATCGGGCAGCTCCGTGGTGCCTTCCACGCTCGAATGGCTGGCCAATATCTGTTCGAGGAGCGTCGAGCCGGCGCGCGGCAGGCCGACGATGAAAATGGGGTCGGCCGCCGGCGCACCGAAACCTTGACGCGCGGCAAAAAATTCCCGGGTGAACACGGCCTTGGAGCGCTGCACCAAGGCCGTGTTCTCCGCGGGATCCCAGCCGACTCGAGCCGACCGCAGCTGGTTCGCTTTGACATAATGCTCAAACGACTCGGGGAAGCACTTGGAATCTTCCAGAGCCTTGCCGATGGCGAAATGAAAATGAACGCGATCCTCGTCCGTCAAACCAGGGCTTTGCAGTCCTTGGCGCATGGCGCGGAGCTCGGCGTCTTCGAACCGAAACGTCTTCAAGTTGGCAAGGCTGTAATAAGCCTCGGCCAATGCAGGACTCAGAGCGATGCAGCGGCGATAGGCGGCGATGCTGTCCGTCTGGCGGCCTGCCGACGCCAGGGCGTGTCCGTAGCTCATCCAGATCATTGATTGAGTGGGGTGCTTTGCGAGCACATCCGCATATATCTCGAGAGCCTCCTGATATTCGCCGATGTTCGTGAGCACCACGGCCCGTAAGTTGCGGTAACCCGAGTTGCGCGGCTCGCTGGCCATCAACAGATCGACTTGCTGTAGCGCAGCAATCGACCGGTTCTGCCGATACAGTGCCATCGCGTAGTTATAGCGAGCGGCATTGAAACTCGGCGCGAGCTCCAAGCAGCGGACCAGGAGATTTTCCGCGTCCTGATAGCGGCGCAAACGCCCCGCCACCTCGGCCAGCATCCTGATGGCGGCGACATCCGTCGGATAGCGTTTCAAGTGCTCTCGCAAAAGCAATTCCGCCTGGCCGATCTTGTTCTCGCACAGCGCGCGCGCCGCCGCCATGAGCCGCGGGTCCTGGGTCGATGCCTTGATATGTTGCGCGTAGGCCGCGTCGGCGCCTTGCGAGTCGCCTTGCAAATTCAACAGGTCGCCGATTTCTCGCCAAGCGTCCGGCATGTCCGGCTTGAGTGCGATTGCGCGGCGCAGAGCTGCAAGCGCATCGGTGCGTCGATCGAGCGCGCTCAGGGTGATTCCCGTCTCGTAATGAGCGGCAGCCCAGTTGGGCTGCTCGGCGGTCAGAGGCTCGAGCGCCTCGAGCGCGGCGACAGCATCGCCTGCCGCTCGGCGGGCGATGCCCAAGAGCAATGTTGCGGTCGGATGCCGAGGTATCACCTTGAGGATTTCGCCGGCCTGCTCCGCTGCCAGTAGCGGATCGCTCTTGAGCAGCCGGGTGGTATGTTCCAGGGCCGCCCCCAGTGTCCCGGTTGGTTCAGAGGCGGAGGCCATTCAGTACTTCGGTGATTCGGGGGGGCACGCTCTTATAATCCGGTCCGGGGCGATGAAATGTCAAAGCCGCGAAAAGGGGATGCGACGTCATGTTGCGCAGGAAATTCTTGAAACAGCTGGCGGTCGCGGGGGCGGCGTCGGGCTGCCGCTGGACTCATGCATCACAGCCGCGCGCTCCGCGAGTGGGCGTGGTCGGGGCCGGCATCGTCGGGGCTTCGGTGGCCTATCATCTGTCCCGGGCGGGCGCGCGAGTTACTTTATTCGAAAAGGCGCAGCCGGCCAGCGGTGCAACGCAAAACTCCTTTGCCTGGGTGAATGCGTTCGTGGCGGATCCAGACTACCGCGCGCTGCGCCTGCAAAGCCTGATGGCCTATCACGATCTGGACAGGAGCCTGCGGTTGGGCATCGTCTGGGGAGGTTACGCCAACTGGGCGCGCACTCCGGCGGAGGTCCGCTCCCTAGAGGAAAGCGCCGCGCAGATGGATGCGACGCCTTATGCCGTGCGTCGGATCGATGCGACGGAACTGCTTGCGATGACTCCCTCTCTTGTGCCGGGCGCGGTCGCGGAGGCCTTTTTCTCCCGCATCGATGGACACCTCAATCCGCTCGAGGCAACGCGCCGGTTCGTCGAGGCTGCGCGGCGGCAGGGCACGGTCGTCAAGCTTCAATGCGACGTGCAGGAACTGGACATGACTCACGGCGTGCTGATAGGGGTCAGAACGGCAAAGGAGCGAGTGCCGCTCGATCATCTGGTCGTCGCCGCCGGCGTGGACACACCGAGCGTCTTGGCCCAGGCGGGCTTCCCCTTGAAGCTACGTCATGCGCCCGGCATTCTCGCCCACAGCAGCCCAACCCCCATTGTGACGCCCGTCATTTTCGATGCCCCGGGACATCTGTCCTTCAAGCAGATGGCCAACGGCAGCATCGTGGGCACCGATTCGCTCGAGCCTCCGGATATCCCGGCTCACCGCGAAATTCGCGATCACCCGATGGCATTCCCGGACGAGGCTCTGCGGGCGATGCACGGCAACCGGATCCTCGCCAAGATTGCAGAGGTGCTGCCGGCCGCGCGCGGCGTCACGCTGGAGCGGCTGACATTGGGATTTCGTCCGATTCCGCTCGACGAGCTGCCCGTCGTCGGGGCGCTTCCCGATCTGCCCAACCTATACGTGGTCGTGACGCACAGCGGGGTGACGCTCGCGCCGATCCTCGGCCGATACGTCACTCGAGAAGTCATGAGCGGATCGCGGATCGAAGCACTGGCGCCCTTCAGGCCCGAGCGCTTCGCCGGGAGGGCGGCTCGGATCGACCCGGTTGCGTCGCTGCTCGCGCCCGCGTAGCGCGGCCGGGCGCTCCTCAGGGTCCCTTCGACTCGCGCTGCTGCTGGTCGTACGCCGCCCACGCCCTCTCGATCACGTAGGCATGGATATCGTCCGCGTCGGACATGCTGAGCGCGGGCGTCGCCGGAGTTGCCACGGCGACGCCGAACGGCAACATGCCCTGCTCGCGATGGGAACCGCCGAGGACGATCGCATTCCAGTCCCGGTGGGCTTCGGGCGGCATATAGCGTAGGTCCGGAATCCCGCCGTTCACGATCCAGCGCCCGCTGCCCTCGAGCCTCGGGGAGTGGCAACCGGTGCAATTGCGACTGTCGGCGAGCTCCGCGCCCCGCTTCACCGCCTCCTTCGAGTATGTCTGCGACGGCGGTCGTGGCACCTCGGGCGTTACGACGTGGGAAAAGGGGAATGTCGTGGTGGCTCCGAGCTTGAACGCGAGGAGCCGCGAGGGTCCGTATTGGGACTCGGACGTGACCATCATGGAGGCGGGAGCAAACAGCCGGAAAATCGATCCCCAGCCGACCGGCACGATGATGTACTGCTCATCTTGAAAGCGGAAAGTGACGGGCACGGCGTTGATGGCGGATCCGGTGCGGATTGACCAGAGCTTGCGGCCGGAGTCCGCGGCGTAGGCGGCAAACTCGCCGGTACCTTCGCCCTGAAAGACAAGATTTCCGGCAGTCGATAGCACGCCGCTGTTGACGATGATCGGGTGCTCGACGCTCCAGCGTACCGCCTGCAGCTTCGGATCCCAGGCGAGCAGGCGGCCGACCATGGGCAGAGTTCCGGGAGCCGTCTCGTTGCGCCGACGATCCATGATCGGCACGTAGGTGAGCTGAGTGAGCGGGCTGTAGCTCATGGGCCACCAATTGCGCACACCGAAGCAGCCGCCGCCGGGGCAGTCCTCCACGCCGTCGACGACCACGCCGGGATAGTCCATGCGCTCGACATCCGAGGCGCCGGCGGGAATGAGCTTTTCCTGTCGTACCAGGGGTCTCTGGCTGATCAATTCCCCGGTAGCCGCATCGAGAACGTAGAACGTGCCGTTGCGAGCCGCCGTCATGGCAACGTGCCGAGTTCGGCCGCCGATCGCGAGGTCGGCCAGCGCGATGTGAAAGTTTTCAGTCTGACGAAGCGGCGTGCTCGTCTGGTAGTGCCATACGTACTCGCCCGTGTCGGCATTTACCGCAACGATGCTGCCCGAAAACAGCTTCGCGCCCTTGGCGGACTCTTGTCCGGCGGTGCCCTCGTCGCGGAACGACTTGGAGGTGCCGAAGAGCAGCAGTCCGGTGGCCGCATCGAAAGTGATGGGCTCCCAGACGGTGCCGCCGCCCTGTCTCCAGGAATCGGTTCCCGACCAGGTCTTGGCCGCCATCTCGAGCGCCTTGCTCTCGAATCCGCGGACGGGGTCCCCGGGAACCGTCCAGAACCGCCACAGCTGCTTGCCGGTTTCGGCATCGAAAGCCGCCAGCGATCCGCGGACCTGTTCGTCGGCTCCGCTATAGCCGATGAATACCTTGCCGCGGGCGACCCGCGGGGCGCCGGTAACCCCGCTTTGTCGCGGATCACACACGCGGCTTGCCCACCGTTGCGTTCCGGTCGCGGCGTCTATCGCCACCAGCCGGCCGTCGCCCGTGCCGACAAACACCTTCCCGGCCCAAACTGCGACACCGCGGTTGGTGCGGGCGTTGGAAGAGTTATCGATGCTTTGATCGAGTCGAACATGGGGGTCGAAGGTCCAGATGATTTTCCCATTGCCGGCATCGATGGCGTAGACGACGGAGCGCGGTGCGCTCAAGTAAATGACGCCGTCGACCTCCAGCGGCTCCGCCGCCAAGCCCATGGGCTCGTCGAGCTCGGTAACCCAGGCGAGCCCGAGTTTGCCGATGTTCTCGGAGGTAATTTGCCGCAGCGAGCTGAATTGCTGCTGCGCAAGGCTTCCGCCCTTCACGGGCCAGTTTTCGCCGCTCGTCTCCGCCGCGACCCGCGCATCGGTGACGTTGCCCGCGGGCTCGCGGCTCTGGGAGCGGGGCGCCGACAGAAGGACCAGAGCGGCTATCGAGAGCAGATACGGCGGGGTTCGGCGGGTTTTCATCGAGCGCTCCCGGGGACCGATCGCATGCTAACGTCGCATCATGCTGGAGGGAACCCTATCTTCGCCGGCCTTCGCGGCGTTCATTTTCGCGAGCATCGTTCTGGCGGTGACGCCAGGCCCCGGCGTGATCTACCTCGTGACGCGCACGCTCAGCCGGGGACGCAAAGCGGGGCTGGCGTCGATCGGCGGGATCGCGCTCGGCGATCTCGGTAATGCCTTCGCGGCATCGATCGGTCTCGCCGCGGTGCTCAGCGCTAGCGCCGCCGCGTTTGTCGCGGTCAAGTTCGCGGGCGCCGGCTACCTCGTGTTTCTGGGCGTGAGAGCGCTGCGCGCACCGCGGACGGCTCAACTTTCGGCACCGATCAAGGCGTCGCTCGTGCGTCCGTTTCGAGACGCCTTCTGGGTGGCTCTGCTCAATCCCAAGACGGCACTTTTTTTTGCGGCGCTCATGCCCCAGTTCATCGATTCGCGCCGCTCCTCCTTGGGGCAGAGCTTGATCTTGGGCGGTGTATTCGTCGCGATTGCGATGTGCACGGACACATTGTACGTGCTCGCGGCGTCCGCCCTCGCACCAGCGCTCACGCAACGCTCGCGCTGGCTTCCCTGCGGCAAGTACCTGAGCGCCGCTGCGTTCATCGGACTCGGTATCTACGCCGCCTTCGCGAGCCCACGGTCATCGAGATAGAGCGCATTCGCCGGCATTAAAAAGAGAACGGCCCCGATCTCGAGGCCGTTCTCAGCGTTGCCGCCGCGCTCGCGCGCTCTACGATGCGGCGGCTTTTGCGACGCCGTTCACTTTCACGGCGTTGGCCGCCAGCAGGTCCATCAGAGCCGGCGACAGGGCATCGTACGGCTCGAGTTTGAGCTCTTTGAGGCGTGCGCGGATCGCGTCCATGTCTTCGGGCTTGGTGCCGGTCTCGATGACCGATGAGACGAACGCGGCGAACCCCGGGGCCGCCCAACCGCTCTTATCGAGACGTTCGGCATGCACGAAGGTCAGCCCGTTGAAGGCATGTTTCGGGTTGTTGATCGGTCCATGCATGTGCACGCCACAGACCGTGCAGGCGTTGCGCTGAATGGTCTTGCTCGGATCGACCACTTTCAGCTTTTGGCCGTTGGCGAGCACCTTGACTTTCGGGGTCGGCACAACCGCGATCATCGAGAAAAGCGCGCCCGTCGGTCTCCAGCACTGTGAGCAGCCACAGACATGGTTGAACAGGACGTCGCCCTCGATCGATACCTTCACGGGATCGGTCGTGCACTTGCACACCAAAGTGCCACCGGCAAACCCGGGCGTACCGGCCTTGACGCCGTTGTCGACGGCGGGATGAATCTTCACGGTCATGTTGAGCTCCTCATTGGATTAATAGATCACCACGCTGCGGATCGACTCGCCTTTGTGCATCAAGTCGAAAGCATCGTTGATTTTCTCGAGCGGCATCGTATGCGTAATCAAATCGTCGATATTGATCTTCTTGTCCATGTACCAATCCACGATACCGGGGACCTCCGTGCGGCCGCGCACGCCGCCGAAAGCCGATCCCTTCCACACTCGTCCGGTCACCAGCTGAAACGGACGCGTCTGAATGGTCTTGCCGGCGCCGGCGACGCCGATGATGACGGACACACCCCAACCGCGGTGGCAGCACTCGAGCGCCTGGCGCATGATGTCGACGTTTCCGATGCACTCGAAGCTGTAGTCCGCGCCGCCGTCCGTGAGGGCGACGAGGTGCGCCACCAGGTCCCCTTCGACCTCTTTGGGGTTCACGAAGTGGGTCATGCCGAATTTCTCGGCGAGTTGCTTGCGCCGTGGGTTGATGTCGACGCCGACGATCTTGTTGGCGCCGACGAGGTGGGCGCCCTGGATCACGTTGAGCCCGATGCCGCCCAGCCCGAAGACCACCACGTTGGCGCCCGGCTCGACCTTCGCGGTTTTCACCACGGCGCCGACGCCGGTGGTCACTCCGCAGCCGATATAGCAAACCTTGTCGAACGGCGCATCCTCGCGGATCTTCGCCACCGCGATCTCGGGCATCACGGTGAAATTAGAGAACGTCGAGCATCCCATGTAGTGATGGATCATCTCCTTGCCGATGCGAAACCGGCTGGTGCCGTCCGGCATGACGCCCTTGCCCTGCGTGGCCCGTATCTGAGTGCATAAATTGGTCTTCTGGGAGAGGCAGGACTTGCACTGGCGGCACTCCGGCGTGTATAGCGGAATGACGTGGTCGCCTTTCTTGAGGGTGGTGACGCCGGGCCCTACATCGACAACGATGCCGGCACCTTCGTGGCCGAGAATCACCGGAAACAGTCCTTCCGGATCCGCGCCCGAACGGGTGAACTCATCGGTATGGCAAACGCCGGTTGCCTTGAGCTCGATGAGCACTTCGCCGGCTTTCGGTCCGTCGAGATCGACCGTCACGATCTCCAGCGGCTTGCCGGCCGCGTAACAAATGGCAGCTTTGGTCTTCATGGTCTGGATCCTTTCACTCAGTAACGTAGCCGCAGCCTGCAATAGCCGGTCCTCGCGCCGGCGTGTCCGCCGGAGTCGACCCGAGGCTTGCGCGGGGGTTGCAGCATAACTCTCCGGGACTTCGGGGCGATCACCCAAATCGCAAGTCCCGTTTGCTGATGTGCAAATTGCATGCCCAAAAGACCGGCCCACTCGCTCTGCGCGCGCCGCGCTCACGAGCCGCGGCGCGAACGCGCGCTGCGCTCGCCGATCGCGCCGGGGTTCCGTTCCAACGGCCGTGTTTTCGCCTGGCACGCGGCTTGGTCGCGTTCCCACTGCGGGCGTCGGGCGGCGCCGCGCGCACGGCGGCGATTCGCGTCACGGCGCGGCGTGCGCGATGACAGACCCTCGAGAACTGAGTGACAAAGTGCCCCGCGGCTCATCGAAGCGTAACAGTTTCGGTACAAAAGCTCGGGAGGCGCGCGCTGCGCCGTTGGCGATTGCGCGGTTGAGCCGCCCCTCGGCTCGGGGCGTCCCATAGCCTCATGAACGGCGCAGTCTACCGATCCAGTGTAACGGGCCTGGCACACTTCGTAATGCGGTGCAATATCGCTGCGCCGCGACCAACCGGTAACTCACTGATTTTGAAAGACCGGTCGCTCCCGCGACGATAATGTTTTGCGATGCCCCCGGATGGCATAAGCATTGCTATTCCAAAGCCATCCAAGGCGGTGCGTCGCTGACTTGGGAGCCTGGTGGCGAGGATTTGCGACCAGACAACTACAACCAGATTCGCGAAGGAGGGAGTTTTGCAGGCAAACGACATAGCAAAGAGTTCCGCTTTTTTCCGCAGGCACCCAGGAATGGACCGTGTGCGCGCCGTTTTCGTGGCGGCGGCGAAAACGCTCAGACCCCAGCAGGAGAATTGAGATGAAATGGCTCAAAGCAAAAAGTCGAGTCAAGGTTATTGCCGTCGCAGCGCTCGTCACGACCTGTGGTGCAGCTCTCGCGGCAACGGATACGGAACAATTTCAGCGCTTTAAAGACCCGAATCAGTGGGGAGCCCCCGCGGGCAACCTCAACCTGGATCGCTACAGCGCGCTCAAGGACATCAACGCCGGCAACGTGAAGAGTCTGCAGATGGTGTGGTCGCAGTCGAGCGGCACTCTGCGCGGTCACGAAGGACAGCCGCTGGTGATCGAGGATGTCGGCGGCAAGCCGATGATGTTCATAGAGAGCGGCTGGCCCAACATCGTGCAGGCGCTCGACCTCAGCGATCCGGATCATCCGGTCCAGGTCTGGAGCTATACGAAGACGAGCGGCCGCGACGAATCGGCCGTACCGCGTGCCTGTTGCGACACCGTCAATCGCGGACTGTCGTATGCAGACGGCAAGCTCGTGTTCGGCACGCTCGACGGCTACGTGATTGCCCTCGATGCGGCGACCGGCAAGCAGGACTGGGTGGTGAAGAGCGCCTATCCCGAGCACGGTGAAACCATCACGCCGGCGCCGATCATCGCCGGGGACAAGGTGTTCATCGGATTCGGCGGCGACGAGTTCGCGGCGCGCGGTGCGGTCACGGCGTACAACCTCGCCGACGGCAAAGTGGCGTGGCATTTCTTCTCCACCGGCAGCGACAAGGATGTGGGTTTGACGCCGAAGACCAATGCGAAGAACCCGCAGTACGGAAAGGCGGGGAAGGATCTCGGCATCAGCACTTATCCCGGCGATGAGTGGCAGCGCGGCGGTGGCGCGGCGTGGGGCTGGTATGCCTACGATCCGGCGCTGAAGCTGGTCTACTACGGCACCGGCAATCCGGGATTGTGGTCGCCGCAGTATCGCTGTGCCGAGCCGATCACCCAGGAGAACTGCAACAGCGGCAAGTTCGACAACAAGTGGTCCATGAGCATCTTCGCCCGCAACATCGACACGGGCGAGGTGGAGTGGGTCTACCAGATGACGCCGTTCGACCAGTGGGACTATGACGGCATCAACGAAGTGGTCCTGGTCGACCTGAACGTCGACGGCAAGCCGCACAAGTCCCTGGTGCATTTCGATCGCAACGGCTTCGCCTATGTGCTCGACCGGGTGGATGGGACGCTGTTGCGCGCCAACAAGTACGTCACGACGAACTGGGCCGAGAAGGTGGACATGAAGACCGGGCGGCCGGTGAAGGTACCCGAGCATTCGCCATTGAAGGTGGGCGGCAATACGCAAGCCTGCCCCTCGGCGATGGGCGGCAAGGACCAGCAACCCGTAGCGGTTGATCCGGGCGATCCCGAGAATTTCTATGTGCCGACCAACAACTGGTGCATGGAAGACGAGCCTCAGGCGCGCTCGCATACGCAGCAAGGCACGGTATACGTGTTCGCGAACGTGTACATGTATCCCGAGAAGCCGGGCGTCACGGGCAAGTTCAAGAAGTTCAACGTGGTGACGGGCAAGACCGAGTGGGAAATTCCCGATCAGTACCCGAACTGGGGCGGCGCGTTGGTGACCGGCGGTGGACTGGCTTTCTACGGCAGCCTCGGCGGTGATCTCCGAGCGGTCGATCGCTCCACCGGCAAGATTCTCTGGTCGCGCAAGCTGGGCTCGGGAATCATCGGCAACCCCATCGCGTATTCTGTCAAAGGTAAGGAATACATATCGGTGTGGTCGGGCATCGGCGGTTGGATCGGTCTGCCGGTGACGGCGGGACTCGATCTCAGCGACAAGTTCGGCGCCATCGGAGCGACGGCCATGACCAAGGCCGCCGGACTCAATCACATTCCTCAGGGCGGTACGCTGTACACGTTCCGCATAGGCGAGTCGATGCCGGACAGCCCGACGCAGGTGTCTACGGGTGCGTCCGCCGGGAACTAGCGGGACGCTAGGTCTTCGAGTCGAGTGGAAAGCAATTGCCCGGTGCCGCAAGGCACCGGGCTTTTTTATATATGCTATATCCTCGCAGTGGGCGCCTCCGGCGTGAAACCTTGGGCGCTCATGGGAGTCTAGATATCAGGCTGGCGGCGCCGCGACGATGCGCCGAGGAGATCACATGAAATACAGAACCGCGCGACTCATCTACTCTTGCATCGCGCTCGCCGCGATCGCAGGAAACGCGGCGCACGCCGACGTCGCGCAGCCGGGGCTCCGTTCGCTCACCGTATGCGCGGATCCGGGCAACATGCCGTTATCCAGCCGCCAGGGCGAGGGGTTCGAGAACAAGATCGCCGAGGTCATCGGCAAAGCGCTCGGCACGGGCGTGCAATATTACTGGCGCCCCTCGATCGAGCGCGGCCTCATGCGCACGACCTTGAGTGAGGGCAACTGTGATCTGTGGATGGACATGGCCTCGGACACTGAAGGCGCGGTGGTGCTGTCCAAGCCGCTGTACCGCTCGACCTTCGTGCTCGCTTATCGAAACGACAAGGGCCTCAACATCAAGGGTCTCGGGGATCCGGTCCTGAAGCGTCTACGCGTCGGCGTGTTTCAGGTGTCGGCCATTCGTGAAGCGTTGTCCGAGCACGGTGTCGTCAACAACACAGTGATCCATTATTTGAGCCACAACGCCGACGAGCAGGCGGACAACCAGCCGTCCTACCAGGTGCAGCAGGTGATCGACGGCACGCTCGACGTCGCCGCCGTCTGGGGGCCGATGGCCGGCTACTACAAGGCCGTCCTGCACGCGCCGCTGGTGATCGAGCCCGTGAATATTGGAGAAGACACGGTGCCGATGGAATTCGATATGACGCTGGCCGTGCCGCGCGGACGGCCCGAGATCAAGTCGGCCATCGAGGGAGCCCTCGAGCAACACAAGGACGAGGTTCACCGCATCCTCGTCGATTTCGGCGTTCCCCTGGTCAAATGCGACGCCTGCCTGGTCTCCGGTGATCTGCCCTCGCACGGGCCGTACAAGCCCGAGGACGCGACACCGCCGACAAAAGCGCAGATCGACGCGCAGCATCGCGCGCGCATGGCGGACTTGAAGAAGTGGCTGGCGCAGGGCGCCAACCCGGACAACGAGCTCGGCGATGCCATCGTCGCCAACGACATCGAGCGAGTACGTTATCTGCTCGCGCACGGCGCCCATCCCGATGCGCGCGACGGCGAGGGATACACGCCTTTGATCAATGCGACGCGCTTCAGCTTCGTCGAGGTGGCGACCTACCTCGCGGAGCACAAGGCGGACGTCAATTTGGGCGACCGCAACGACTGGACCCCGCTCATGTATGCGGCGTGGCAGGACAACCCCGAGCTCGTGTCCATGCTGATGAAGCACGGCGCCAAGATCGACGTCGTGGCGGTCGACGGACTCACTCCATTGGCGATCGCCGCGCAGAACGGCAAGATCAAGGCCGCGGAAGCACTCGTCGCGGCGGGGGCGGACGTCAACGCGCCGGTGGCGAAAGGCGGGTACACACCGCTCATGCTCGCGGCGATTTCCGGCTCGACCGACCTCACCGCCGCGCTCATCGATCAGGGCGCCAAGGTCAATGCGGTTAATCCCGGCGGCGTGACGGCGCTCATGATTGCCGCGGCCAATAATCATCCGCGCGTCGCCGAGGTATTGCTCAAGTCGGGCGCCGATCCGAACGCGCGCAGTCAGGACGGCCGCACGGCGCTCGGCATCGCGCAGGCGAACAATGACGAGGGTATGGTGCGGCTCCTGCAGGATGCCGCACAGAAGAGGGTTTCCTCTGCGACGGGCTGAAGTCGAGCCGGCGCGCGGCGTAAGCGCGCGTAGGCGTAGTCTGACGCGGGAAAGGGCGGGGCGCCTCTGCGCCGCCCCCCGGCAGTCCCGCAGATTTCGAGTTGGTTACGCCGGCAGCGTAAGTGACAGTCGATAACAAGGAGAATTTGAGTGAGAAGAGCTCTATCGATCATCAGCGTTTTCGCAGGCTTCGCGGCGTTGGGCACGCTCGCCTCGCTCGGGCTGGTGCGCGCCGATGCGCCGGGCGCCGCCGCGCCGGGCGCCGCCGCGCCCGCGGGCAGCACCGACTACACCAAGATTTCGCCGGTCGACCTCGTGAAGCAAACGCCGAAGGGGCAGATCAAGGATCCCTACAACGACACTCAGGCCGATATCGTCGCGCAGGGTGAGACCCTGTTCCGCAGCTACAGCTGCAGCGGCTGCCACGGCGGATCGGGCGGCGGGGGCATGTGCCCGCCCCTCACCAATGACACCTGGGTTTACGGCGGCGACGACGACACCTTGTTCCGCCTGGTCACCCTCGGCAGCGATGAGCTGCAGAAAAATGGCTATTCGCGCACCGGCCGCGAGAACGTGGTCGGTCCGATGCCGCCCTTCGGGCCCATCGTCAAGAGTTCCGATGATCTGTTCAAGATCATCGCATTCATTCGCTCTCACTACGACGGGGATCCCTTGTACAAATACGGGGCGCCGAAGAATCCCTAAGGTGGGACGCGTTGAGCCGCCAGGGCAATCGGGACGGCGCCCGCAATTGCTGCGGTGCATATTGCCTGTTTAAGTGAAACGGCCCACGCTCTCGTGGGTGGCTGGGGGTTTGTGTAGCTAAAACGCTACACCCTGCGGTTGGGGCTTGAGAACGGCGATGAGAGCGGCAAGGATCGCGTCTCGTTCGAAAGGGGGGAGCTCTTGAAAAACGAAAGTCTGGTGACGAGCCATGCCTCGCGCATTATTCAGGTAGTCGAAAGCGGTCTTCAGCCGGCGGGAATCGAGCCGCTGGTGACCCGGTCGTGGCACCGGTGTCTGCGGGAATACGGAATCGAGCCTTCCTCGCCACGCCAGATCAGTGTGCTCAACCCGCAGTCGGTGAAGCAGCTGCAAGAGCGCTTGGGGCAACTGCTGCCGGTCGCACGCGCCGAGATGGAGAGCCTCTACGAGCAGATCGCCGGCTCCGGCTTTGCCGTCATTCTCGCCGACACGCAAGGGGCGGTGTTGAGCAGCATCACCGACCCAGCGCTGCAGCGGGAGTTCCGGCACGCCGGACTGTCCTTGGGCGCGCTCTGGGACGAGCGCCATGAAGGCACCAACGGCATCGGCACCTGCCTCGCCGAGGCGGGACCCGTCACGGTGCATCGAGAAGAGCATTTCCGCGGCTACAACCTGTCGTTGTCGTGCTCTGCGGCGCCGATTCTCGATCCGCACGGCGGCATCCTCGCGGTGCTCGATGCCTCGACCGCGAACTCGAGCGACAGCCGGCTCATCCAGCGCCACACGATGGCGCTCGTCAACATGTCAGCGCATCTCATTTCGCGCTGGAACTTCCTGAACGATTACCGCCACTCGTGGATCCTCCGCTTTCACAGCCGGCCGGAGTTCGTGGGCCTGCTGCATGAGGCGCTGATGGCGATCGACGACGGCGGCAACATTCTCGCCGTCAATGAAAGCGCGCTGGTGCAGCTCGGCTGCTCGAGCCGCCCGTCCCTCGTCGGAGAGCCGATCGGGAAGTATTTTCAGTTCAACTTCGGCGCGCTCGAGCAGCGCGCCAGATTCGAGCCGAGCGCGATTTGGCCGGTCCGCGATGTCGCGCATGGCCGACGCTTCTTCGCGATCGCGCGCGAGCCGGCCCGCGCCGTTGAGCGCGCGCAGGTGTCGGTCCCCGAGCTCGGTGCGACCTCCGAGCCGGTGCGCGAGCGCGAGCACGTCGGCGAGGATCTGCAGATGCGCAAGAATCTTGCTTGCGGGCGTCAGCTGTTCGCCAAGCAGGTGCCCATCTTGCTGCACGGCGCGACGGGTACCGGCAAGGAGGCGTTTGCCAAGAATCTGCACCGCGCGAGCCTCTGGTCCGACAAACCGTTCGTGACGGTGAACTGCGCGGCAATCCCGGAAAGTCTCATCGAGAGCGAGCTCTTCGGCTATACGCGCGGCGCCTTCACCGGAGCGGCCAAGGAGGGCAGAGTCGGCAAGATCCTCCAATCGAACGGCGGCACGCTGTTCCTGGACGAGATCGGCGACATGCCGCTGATGTTGCAGACTCGGCTGCTGCGCGTGATCGAGGAGCGCGAGGTCGTGCCGCTCGGCAGCGAGCAGGCGATTCCAGTGAACTTGCACGTCATCAGCGCGACGCACCGCGACGTGCTGCAGATGATCCAGAACGGCGACTTCCGCGAGGACCTGTACTACCGGCTGAACGGCGTCACGCTGCATCTGCCGCTGCTCCGCGACCGAGGAGACAAGGCGGATCTGATCCGCACGCTCCTGCGCGAGGAGAACGGCGGCCTCGATGGCATCAGGATCGACGAGGACGCGTTCGGCAAGCTGATGGAGTATTCGTGGCCCGGCAATATCCGGCAGCTGCGCAATGCGCTGCGCACGGCCTCGGCACTGTGCCGGGAGGGTGTGATTCGAGCGTCGAACTTGCCGCAAGAAATCCTCGACACCGAGCCCCTGCCCACGGTGCCCCTGGTGGCCGCCAACGGCGATACAGCGGCCGCGGCGGGCAGCGAGGGCTCGCCCTCGGCGGCGCTGCGCGAGGCCGAATGCGCCGCGCTCTTGCGCGAGCTCGAGCGCATGCGCTGGAACATCAGCCGCACGGCGCAAACGCTCGGCATCAGCCGCAATACGCTCTATCGCAAGATCCACAAGCACCGCATCCTGCTCGAGCACTAGACCCACGTCCGGCGGCTAATACTCGATGACCGAGCGCACGATCCGGCCCTCGTGCACCAGGTCGAAGGCCTTGTTGATTTTCTCGAGCGGCAAGACCTTGCTGATCAGCGGATCGATGCGGATCTCGCCTTTGAGGTAGCGTTGTACGTAGGCCGGCAGTTGCGAACGGCCCTTGACGCCGCCGAAGATGGAGCCGCGCCAGACGCGCCCGCCCAAGAGCTGGGCCGGTCGCGTGGCGATTTCCTGACCTGCGCCGGCGACGCCGATGATGACCGATTCGCCCCATCCGTGGCAGCACTCGAGGGCCGCGCGCATGGCGTGCACGTTGCCGATACACTCGAACGAGTAATCCACGCCTCCTTGCGTCATCTCGATGATCACTTGCTGGATGGGGCGGTCGAAATCCTTCGGATTGACATAGTCGGTCGCGCCGAGCGATTTCGCGAGCGCCCATTTGGCGGGATTCAAGTCGATCGCGATGATGCGCGACGCTTGCGCGAGCACGGCGCCTTGCACCACCGATAAGCCGACCCCGCCGAGGCCGAACACGGCGACACTCGCTCCCGGCGCCACTCTTGCGCAGTTCAACACGGCACCGACACCTGTGGTTACGACGCCGCCGAACAGGCACGCTTTGTTGAGCGGTGCCGCGGCGTCGATTTTGGCGAGCGCAATCTCCGGCAGAACCGTGTGCTCGGCAAAGGTGCTCGTACCCATATAATGCAGCACGGGCTTGCCCTTGACGGAAAAGCGCGAGGTTCCATCCGGCATCACGCCGCGCGCCTGCGTTGCCAAGAGCCGCTGGCATTGATTGGTCTTGCCGGAGCGGCAGGCCGCGCACTCGCCGCATTCGGGGGTGTAAAGCGGGATCACGTGATCGCCGGGGGAAAGACTCTTCACTCCCGCGCCGATCTCCTCGACGATGCCCGCGCCCTCGTGCCCGAGGATCACGGGAAACAGGCCTTCCGGATCCGCGCCCGACAGAGTGAATGCGTCCGTCTGGCACACGCTGGTCGCGATCATGCGGATCATCACCTCGCCGGCCTTGGGCCCCGCGAGGTCGACGCTTTCGACTCTCAGAGGGGCACCCGCCTCCCAGGCAACAGCCGCTCTCGTTTTCATCCGCTCGAGCTCCGCGCAGATGCGCTATCGCGTGAGAAGGTCAAGCAGCTTGCGTGCCAGAGGCACCCCGGGCGCTCGGCGCATCGGGCGTCGCCGCATTTCGCGCTGCAAAGTGGCCGGCCCGGGGCGCCGCGATGCGCGTACCGGTATCCGCCACGATATGTTCGGTCGCCCGTCCGCTCTCTCTGTATCTAATCCAACACAGAGTGCGACAAAACTGGCTCTGCACCGGGACAGTCGCCGTGTGCGTCATGCCCGGTGTTGGCGGACCACCCCATTTGCGCGGAAGCCACAACAGTGGGGAGCGTCAGCGTGCGGGCGGCCGGCGGGCGAATTCTCAGCCGATCGCGCTTTCGTCGGCCCCGGGCGCCGCGCCCGCACTGCCCCCCTCGTTTCCTCGCGTTCGGACTCGAACCCTCGTGGCGTGATTGGTACATCTCTTGCAGGCATACCTGCCAGGCTGCAATGGCGCGGTCGACGATCCGCGACGTCAAGAATGAATCGAAACTCGTAACGGAGGGAGTGGTTGTATGAAAGCTCGAATCAAGTGTGCGATCGCCATCGGCGCCGCGTGCTGGCTAGGTCCGTTCACGCAGGCGCTAGCCGGAGTCGATGTCGAAGCCGGCGATTGGAAAATAGACTTCTCCGGCAACATCAACGCGTTTTACGTAAACGCCGATTGCGACCATGGAGACAATACCGCGGTCACGGGCGGTCTCGCCTGCACCGGCGACAACGCCACCTCCGTGCGCAACGGATTATTGCCCGCGGCTTTCGTGTTCAGCGTGAGCACTCGCCAGGACAATATCGACATCAGCGCCACGATCGGCCTGTACCCCGGCATCAACAGCTCCGCCGCCGCAGGCGTGAACGGTGCAGGGCTTCCGAGTGCCCTGCAGACGCCCGGCATCGATGCTCGTCAGGAATTCCTGACTTTCGGAGATGCCAGCTGGGGCACCGTGAAAATGGGCCGCGACATCGGCATATTCGGCAAGGACGCCATCCTCGACGACATGACCTTGCTCGGTGTCGGATCGAGCGGCGGTAATGAAGCGCCGGGCAACACCAGTCTCGGCCGCATCGGAATCGGCTACATCTACACCGACTGGTTGCCGCAGATTACTTATACGACACCCAATTTGATGGGATTCACTGCTTCGGCCGGCCTCTTCACGCCGTTGGATGACGGTGCCTACACGGCGCACAACTCGCCCCAGTGGCAGTTCGGTATCGCGTATGCGTTCGGCGATCCCAAGAACGGCCCGTTCTCCGGCAAGGCGTGGCTTGACGGCGTCACGCAGGAGGCCGCGGCCCCCACCGGTTGTCCTGCGGTAACCGCGGGTGTCCCTTTCTGCGTCCCCGAGAACATCGCGCTCGGGATCCGGAACCACGTGCACGGCACCGGCATCGACGGCGGCGTCAAGATCGACGCCGCGGGCTTCGAGGCCGTCGTATACGGATATTATGGCAAGGGCCTCGGCACCACCGGCTTGTACATTCTCGCGACCTCCGATACCGGGCAATTGCGCGAGTCGGACGGCGGCTATGTACAGCTGACGTATAAGATCGACCGCCTGAAGATCGGCGTGAGCGGAGGTATCTCGCAGCTCAAGCTCGCGAGCGATGAGCAGGCGGTGGCGCCGTCGGGCATCTACCTGAGCGATCTCGTCCACAAAAACGAGTCGGTGGTAGGCGGCCTGTACTACAGCCTCACGAAGAGCATGACTCTGGTGGGCGAATTCTCCGACACCGAGGCGAAGGCCTGGAACAACAACGAAGCGCACGAGAAGGACGTCATCGTCGGCGGAATCTTGTTCTTCTAATCGCTGCGGCCGACAAGGTCGATGTGAACGCGGCGGCGCAGGGTTTCTGCGCCGCCGCCCATTTCGGATAATATGCGCACATGAGCTTTCGCCTCATTGTCTGCGCCTCGGTGCTCTTCGGTCTCGGCTCCGTTTGCAATGCCGACGACACGCAGCCCACGAGCTCGATGTGGGAGTTTCTGCGCGCCAAGTATTATGGCGATGCGCCCATGGGGCTCGTCGACGAGACGTACATGAGCCTCGAGGTGCCGGCCAACACGCCGGACCCGGCGGCGACGCCCGTCACGTTGCATTTTGCCGATGATGCGCACGCGCGTATCAAGCGGGCGCGGGTGTTCATCGACAACAACCCCTCTCCGCTCGTCGCAACGTTCGAATTCGGCGATACACCGGTTACGCAGATCGACCTGCGCGTGCGTATCGACCGCTTCACCTCGGTTCGTGCCGTGGCCGAGAAGGCGGATGGCGGACTCGAGATGCGCAGCGCCTGGGTGAAGGCGAGCGGCGGCTGCTCGGTCCCGCCGAACGCGGCGGCGGGCGGCACGCTCGGCGAAGTCCGCCTGCGTCCGGGCGAGGATGCGAAGTCGCTGCTCGTGAGCATCCGCCATCCCAACAGCTCCGGGTTTCAGATCGATCCGCGCACGGGCGACAACATTCCGGCGCACTACATCTCGCACATTCGCATTGAGGCGGGCGGGCGGGCGCTGCTCGATGCGGAGACCGGGATCTCCGTGAGCGAGAATCCGACCTTGCGCATCGGCTCCGATCAGAGCCTTCCGGCACCCGTGACGGTGGATGCCGTCGACTCGGTCACCCAGGCGCATTTCACCGCGAGCACCTCGAGCCCGCGCACTGCCGCGACGGAGCTTGCCGCACCGGCGAATGGCCGGCACTGACCGGCTGATCGCGTTCCGCGCGGTCCTCGCCGCGACGGTCCTTCTTTGCGGCGCGAGCGACGGCGGTGTGCTTCCCGTCGATGAGCTCGCTCCCGGCGTGTACGTGCACCGCGGCGCGCAGCTGCCGCTCGATGCGCCCGGCCACGACGATATCGCCAACATCGGCTTCATCATCGGCAGCCGTTGCGTCGCCGTCATCGACACGGGCGGCTCGGTGCGCATCGGGCGCGCGTTGCACGCCGCCATTCGGCGGCGCACGGCCTTGCCGATCTGCTACGTGATCAACACTCACGTCCACGTCGATCACGTCCTCGGAAACCGGGCCTTCAAAGACGATGGCGCGAGCTTCGTCGGTCACGCGGCGCTCGCGCAGGCGATCGTCCGCAGCCGGCCCTACTTCGTGAAGGAATATGCGCAAGATCTCGATGCACCGGCGGAGCCCGACCAGGTGATCGGTCCGGACCGGCTGGTGGAGGGTGAGCTCACGCTCGATCTCGGGAAAAGGCCGTTGACGCTGCACGCATGGCCCACCGCGCACACCGATTGCGATCTGACGGTATACGATCAGAAGACTTCGACTCTGTGGACGGGCGATCTATTGTTCAGCGAGCGCCTGCCGGCGCTCGACGGGAGCCTCGTCGGCTGGATCGACGCCATCGATCGGCTGGCGGGGCAACCCGTGAAGCTTGCGGTGCCGGGGCATGGTCCGCCCACGGCACACCCGGGCGAGGCGCTCGCGCGCGAGCGGGGCTATCTCGAGTCATTGCTGCGAGGCGTACGGCGCGAGCTCTCCGAAGGCAAGTCCCTGCAGGACGCGATGCTGCACGTCGGCGCCGACGAGAAGTCCGGATGGCTCCTCTGGGAGGAGGTGCACCCGCGGAACGTCGCACGCGCTTACCAGGAGCTCGAGTGGGAAAAGTAACCCGCCGCGCGTTTCTCGCAGCGAGCGCCGCTGCCTCCGCCGCGGCGCTCGTCAGCCGCGCGCGCGGCAGCGCTGCCAGCGCGGCCCGGTCTGGCGCGGCCCGGGTGGTGGTGGTGGGCGGCGGCTTCGCCGGTGCCGCGTGTGCGCTCGACCTGCGCGCCTTGAAGCCCGCGCTCGAGGTGCTGCTCGTGGACCCCGCCGAGCGCTACGTGACCTGTCCTATGAGCAACAGTGTCATCGCGGGGTTGCGTGCGATGAGCTCCATCACGGTGTCGCGCTCCGGGCTCGCGCGCGCCGGCGTGCAAGTCGTCCGCGATACGGTCGTCGCCATCGATGCCGAGCGCCGGCAGGCTCGGCTGCGCCACGGGGCAGCGCTTGCTTACGACAGGCTGGTGCTCGCCGCGGGAATCCGCTTCCTGTGGGGTCACCCGCAGGGCTACTCCGAGAGCGCCGCCGTGCGCATGCCGCACGCCTGGCAAGCGGGCGAGCAAACCCGGCTGCTCGCGGCGCAGCTCGAGGCGCTGCGGCCGGGGGGCGTGGTTGCCATCAGCGTGCCCGCGGGCCCCATGCGCTGCCCGCCGGGACCCTTCGAGCGCGCGAGTCTCATGGCCGCCTACCTCGCGCGCCGCGCGCGGCGCGCGAAAGTGCTCATCTTCGACGCCAACAATCATTTTCCGCGCCAGGACGCCTTCAGTTCGGCATGGCAGGAGCTCTACCCCGGCACCATCGAGTGGATCCCGGTGACGCTCGGCGGGGCGCTCGAGCGAGTGGATCCCGAGCGGATGACTCTGTACGGCTCGCGCGGTGCGCAGCGCGCCGACGTGATCAACATCATTCCGCCGCAGGCGCCCGCATCGATCGCCGTGCAGGCGGGGCTCGCCTCGGACCACGGATGGTGTCCCGTTGAGCCTTCGACGTTCGAGTCGACGCTCGTGCCCGGCGTGCACGTGATCGGCGATGCCTGCATCGCGGATCCCATGCCGAAGGCCGCATCCGCGGCGCACGCGCAGGCACGGCAATGCGCGCGCGCCCTTGCCGCGGCCTTCGATGGCGACGCGCCGCCGCCGCCCGTGATGGACAGCGTTTGCTACAGCCTGCTCGGGCGGGACCGGGCGCTGTCCATTCACGCGCGCTTCGAGGTGCGCGGTGGTGTGATCGAGCCGCTGCCTGAGGCCCAGGGCGCGGTCGCGGTGAGCGAGCACGACGAGGCGCGCAGCGCCGCATCGTGGTATCGGCGCATCGTCGCGGAGTCGTTCGCTATCTGATCAGGCGCCGGGCCGGGCGGCCAGTTTGCGCCACGCCGCGCGGGCGCGCGCGATGCTCGCGTGCGGATTGTCCAGAAAGAACTCCAGCGAGGTGCCGCTCGAAAAGCAATAGCGCGCGCCGTCGTCCGGATTGACCCAGTTGATGGAGCAATCGGCCTTGATGCGCGCACCCGCCGCGATGCCGATCGGATCGAAGCCGTCGAACTCGCTCTTCATGGCGGTCGGCGGCACGATGGCCTTCCAGATGCCTTCGGCTCGGGGAGCTCCGGTTGTGGCGAAACCCTGACCCTGTGCGTTCGCGTGCGTGCACGGAGAGGCCCAGAGCGACACCGCGGCGAGGGCGGCGAGCAAACGCTTGAATGCGCGCATAAGCGCGATTATGCCGTGGTTTGACGTCACGATGCGACCGAGTATTATCGGCACGGGAGTTTTTCCCGACCGCCCCCCCGTACCGAATGAGGCAGTTGACATCCACCTCGCCCTCAAGGGACGAGGATTCCTTCTGCAAGACGGCGATGTCCCGCCGCGAGGATATTGTGAGCTGCATTGACGTTACGATCATGGACCGCTTCGCACACAGTGCACTGCCATCCCCTTATTCCAAGATCTTTCCGGCCTTGGGGGCCGGCGCGGCTGTTACACACGCTGCAGGTCCGGGTGGAAAAGGCTTCATCGACTTCCGCAAACCACACGCCTGCGTCATCGCATTTATACAGCAGCATGGTTCGAAATGTGCTCCAGCCCGCATCGAGGACCGACTTGGCAAGTCGAGTCCAGGCGAGCGCCGCGGCATTTACGTTGCCGACGAAGAAATCCTTGCGCCGATTGGCGATCTTGGCATGAATCGCTCGACAGCGCTGTCGATGGCGGGCGCGCTGCGCGCTCGCGAGGAGCGGTTCCAAGTCGCGGTAAAAGCGCTCGGCCTCGATCGGCGGCAGAGCCTGATCACTGAAGGCTGCAAACGTGCTCAACCCCAAATCGATTCCCACACTCGGCACCGAGCGATCGAGGATCGAGCCGACCGAGGGTTTATTTCTCGCCTCCGCCGCGCGCGGTGCGCGGGGCACGCAGACATTCAGATACCAGCGTCCGCGGCTGTCTTCGCTGAAATTACCCGCCCGCAGTTCGAAGCGGGAGAGACCGTAGCTATCCCACAGCGACAACCAACGTCCCGCGAAGTAGATCTGTCCCCCTCGATAGCGAATCGTTCTGACCTTAAAGGGGATCCAGCCCAGAGACCGGCGTGCACCGCCGCTCCTGCGCCAGGCAAGCCGGATCTTTCGATGCTGTCGGCGCCGCCGCGCGTATTCTTCCGCGATCTCCTGCACCGCTTGGACGGGAAGAGGCAATGCACACTCCCCGCGCGTGGCCCCTTTGAGAAACGGCCAGAAATCAAACCCCGACAGAAACCGCCTCTCGCGCTCGAACACTTTGACGCAGAGTTCGTTGCAATAATTAAATACCGTGTTGACCTCGCGCGCGAGGCCGCAAAGCCAGGTGGCGTGCTTGTCCTTGACCCGCAGGCGCAGGACTCGAACATTGCGGACAGGTCGAGAACTGGACATCCGTACAGTCTACCAAAAAACAAGCACATCGCACCTCGGCAAACATCGAGAAATGCGTGGTGGGAGGCACGCACGCAAGGCTACGCGTGTCGCTATCCCTCGCCGGCCTGAAGGCCAGCGTCTCTCGCGGAGAATAGGATGAAGGCCCGGACGAAGCGCGCATTGCAATTCGCATGCTACGCGATTCTTTGCTCCCTGGCCTTCGCCGGCGACGACGATGCGCCCCAACCCGCGGGTGCCCTCCGGCGCGCGGATGCCCCCGCGGATGGCTCAGGCGCCCCTGCGCTCAACGCCGAGCAGCAACGCGCGGTCAATCTCGAAGTCGCTCATCCCGTGGCGGCGACGGCGCCGGAGCGCACGAACGCGCTCGGAGTGGTGCTCGACGCCACGAGTCTCGAGTCCGATGAGAGCGAGCGGGCGGTAGCCGAGGCGCAGGAGCAGGCGGTCTCGGCGGAGGCTTCTCGATTGCGGGGCCTGTACAAGGCCGGGGCGGGCACCTCGCTCAAGATGCTCGAGACGGCGCAGGCCGAGGAAGCCAAGGCGCGCGCCGAGGCCGACCTTGCCGCCGTGCGCTTTGCACAGCACTGGGGGCCGCTGGCGGCGGAATCGCCCGCGCTCCGGCAAAAGCGCCTGGATGCCGTCACTTCCGGACGCAGCTTGCTGGTGCGAGCCGATTTGCCGGGACGTCACATCGTCGGCGCGTTGCCGGCGCGCGCGGTGCTCGATGTGGACGGCATCGAGGTCCCCGGCCGCGTGCTTGGGCCGCTCGCGCAGTTCAGCGACTCGCAGAGCGCGGGACTCTTGCTGCAGATCGATCATCCCCCGCTCGGCCTCGCCGCCGGGGCGCGGGTACCGCTGTGGCTGTACGCGGGAGAGCGCGCCGGGATGCTGCTGCCGCGCGAGGCGATTCTTTACGATGAGAATGGCGCGTACGTCTACAAGCAGATGGCCGCTCGGACGGCTGCGGAAAAGACCCGCTACGCGGCCGTGAAGGTGACGCTGCTCATGCCCTATGGGGACGGGTGGCTGGTGCATGGGGTCGACGATGACGACGAGATCGTCGTGCACGGAGCCGGAGTCCTTTGGTCGCTCGAGGGCGTCGGCGCGCGTGCCGCCGACGATGGGGACGAGGACTAGCCCCGAGCATGCTGGCTGCCATCGTCCGCGCCTCGCTCGGGCACCCGCGCATCGTGACCGCGCTCGCGTGTTTGATCGCCCTCCTGGGGTTGGCCGCGCTCCTCTCGGCGCGCTTCGATGTGTTTCCGGATTTCGCTCCGCCGCACGTGCTGGTGCAGACCGAGGCGCCCGGCCTCGATGCGACACAAGTCGAGGCTCTGGTCACACGGCCGCTCGAGGATCTTCTGGCCGGCACCGAGAACGTGAAAACGGTGCGCTCGACCTCGAGCCAGGGCCTGTCGGCAATGCAAGTGGTGTTCGACCGCACCGGGGATCCCTATCGGCAGCGCCAGGTGGTGACCGAACGCCTCGCCGAGACCGCGGGCGTACTGCCCGAGGGTACAGGCGCGCCGCTCCTGTCGCCCTTGAGCTCCTCGATGGAATACCTGGTGCACTTCGGGTACACCAGCGACCGGCTGTCGGCCGTGGAATTGCGCGACATCGTGCAGTGGATCGTGAAGCCGCAGATCCTCGCCGTGCCGGGCGTCGCGCAGGCGCAGATCTTCGGCGGGGCCGTACGCGAGCGCCAAATCGAGGTCGATCCGATCAAGCTCGCCGCGGCGGGTCTCACGCTGGACGATGTGGTCGCGACCGCGAAACGTGCGACCACGCTCATCGGCGGGGGCTACCTGGAAACTCCGACTCAGCGAATCGTGATCCGCACCCAGGCGCCGGGCGCCACTCTCGAGGCCCTCGGGAGCGCCGTCGTCGGCACGCACGCGGGCTTGCCCGTGCGCCTCCAGGATATCGCCCTGATACGCGACGGCGCCGAGCCGCGCTTCGGCGATGCCCTGATCGCCGGCAAACCCGGAATTCTCATCGAGACCTCGACGCAGTTCGGCGCGAACACGCTCGATGTGACGCGCGCGCTCGAGGAGCGGCTCGATGCGCTCGCGCCGGCGCTCGCGAAGCAGGGCGTCGAATACCATCCGGCGCTGCTGCGCCCCGCGAGTTTCATCGAGAGCGCGATCGAGAAGCTGCGCAACTCGCTGCTGATCGGCACCGTGCTCGTGGTGGCGCTGCTGCTGGTGACGCTGCGCGATTGGCGCGGCGCGCTGGTTTCCTTCAGCGCCATCCCGCTTGCCTTGTTGACCACCGTCTGGATCCTGGAGGCCGTGGGTTTGTCCTTGAACACCATGACCCTGGGAGGGCTCGTGGTCGCGCTCGGCGTGGTGGTCGACGACGCCGTCATCGACGTCGAGAACATCCTGCGCCGCCGGCGCGTGTCGGGACCCGAGGTCGATCTCGTCGCGCTGTTCATCGGCGCATCGCTCGAAGTGCGGCGCCCGGTGTTCTACGCGACCGCCGCCGTGGCCGTCGCGTTCTTACCCATCCTGATGATGTCGGGATTGCAGGGCGCATTCTTCCGCCCCCTGTCGATCGCATTTTTGCTGGCGGTGGGACTCTCGCTCCTCGTTGCGATGAGCGCGACGCCGGCGATGAGCGTGCTCATCATGGCGCGGCATCAGCCCAAGCCCGAGGCGCGCTTCCTCAAGTATTGCAAACGCGGGCAGCTCTCGACGATCGCCTGGCTGCACCAGCGTCCGCGGGTGCTCATCGGCATCGTCGCGGCGACGGGCATCGCGGGTATGGTGTTCCTGCCGCTGCTCGGGGCGCGCCTGCTGCCTGATTTTCGCGAGAATTATCTGATCGCTCACGCCTCGCTCCGCGCCGGCATCTCGCTGACCGAGACCGCGCGCGTGGGCGAGCAGATTTCGAAAGGTCTCATGGCCATTCCCGGCGTCAAGAGCGTAGCCGAGCAGATCGGCCGGGCGGAAAACGGCCAGGACCCCGACGCGCCCAACAAGAGCGAGTTCGAGGTGCAGATCGATCCGAAGTTGCGCAACGCCACCGAGATCGACGCGGCCATCCGCGACGTGTTCGACGACTATCCGAACCAGCTGGTCGAGATCTACTCCGTCCTGGCGGAGCGGATCGGCGAGACCCTGTCGGGGGAGTCGGCGCCGTTTTCCATCAGCGTGATCGGCTCCGATCTCGACGCCGATGACCGGGTCGGCGCCCAGATCGTGGAAGTGCTGCAGCATCTGCCGGGCAGCGGCAACGTGCGCCTGACCGTGCCGCCGCGCGAGGCCGAGCTGCACGTGGAGCTCGAGCCCGAGCAGCTGGCGGCCAACGGCTTGCAGGCAGCAGACGTGCTCGAGACTCTGAATGCGGCCTATCACGGCACGGTGGCGGCGGAGCTCAAGCAGGCGGACCGCAGCGTTCCGGTGGCCGTGCGCATCGCCGGCACCGGCGCCGATCCGCAGTCGGTCGGCGCCCTCTTGCTGCGGGGACGGGACGGTGCGGTGACGCGCCTCTCGGCGGTCGCCAAGATCACGACAGAGCTTGCGCGAAGCCTCGTAGATCACGAAGACGGCCTGCGCCGCCAGATCGTCGTGGCCACGCCGACGGGCGCCGATCAGGTCGGCTTCGCCCGGGCGGCGCGCAAGGCGGTGGCCCAGAAGGTGGCGCTGCCGGCGGGGGTATACCTACGCTATGGCGGGGCGGCCGAGGCTCAGGCGGCGGCAGCACACGAGTTGCTGCTGCACTCCGCCGCGGCCTTCGTGCTGATCGTGCTGCTGCTAGGGCTTGCTTTCGGATCCTCGCGCCACGTGCTGCTGGTGCTGCTCGCGTTGCCGAGCACCTTGATCGGCGGCGTGGTAGCAGTTGCCGTCACCGGCGGGACCCTCACCCTCGGGGCCATGGTGGGTTTCGTCGCGCTGTTCGGCATGGCCGCCCGCAACACCATCCTCTTGATCTCGCACTACGACCACTTGGTGGCCGAGGAGCACGAGCCCTGGACGCTCGCGACTTCCCTGAGGGGCGCGGAGGAGCGCTTGACGCCCGTGCTGCTGACCGCACTGCTCACGGCGCTCGCGCTCCTGCCGGTCGCGCTGCAGCTGCACCAGCCGGGTCACGAGATCGAAGGACCCATGGCGGTCGTTATACTGGGCGGCCTGGTATCCTCTACGTTGGTGAGCCTGCTGCTGATACCCCCGCTGGCGGCTCGCTGGCTGCGGCCCTCGGCCGCGGCGGGCAAATAGGGGAAAAACAATCAAGGAGAACTCGTGAAAAAAATAATCCACGCAATCGCGCTCGCCGCCGCCTTGTCGATTGCCTCGGGTCGCGTCTATGCCGCCGCACCGTGGCTGCAGGTCACCCAGACCGTCAACATCCAGGCACCCGCGGGCAAGGTGTGGGACACCATCAAGAATTTCGACCAGCTGAACACCTGGCTGCCGCCGGTCGCCAAGGACGAGATCGTCGAAGGTCAAAACAACACCGTGGGTGCGGTCCGTCTCTTGACGCTGAAGGATGGCGGCACCGTCAAGGAGAAGCTCCTCGGGTACAACCCCGCCGCGCGCACGTTCCGCTACGCGATCGTCGAGAGCGTATTGCCGGTGAGCCACTACACCTCGGTGGTGACGGTGAAATCCGCCGGCAAAGGCAAATCGACGGTCACCTGGTCCGGCCGCTTCAAGCGCAAGAACGAGGGGCCGAGCCCGGGCGATAACGAGAACGACAAGGCTGCCAAGGACACGATCACGGGCGTTTACCAGGCGGGCCTCTCGACCGTAAAGAAAATGCTCGAGTAGCTCGATGCCGAGCGTTCTCGATTCATTCCATCCCGCCGTCGCCTCGTGGTTCACGAGGACCTTCGATGCGCCGACCCCGGCGCAGGCCCAGGCGTGGCCGGCGATCCAGTCGGGACGCAACGTGCTGGTGGCCGCGCCGACAGGATCGGGCAAGACCTTCGCGGCGTTCCTCGCCGCGATGGACCAGCTCGTCAGGGAAGGAATCGAGTGCGCGCTGCCCGACGAGACGCGCATCGTCTACGTCTCGCCGCTGAAGGCGCTGTCGAACGACATTCAGCGCAATCTCGAGGCGCCCATCGAGGGTATCGGTGCGGAGCTCGCGGCGCTCGGGCTGCCCGAGGTGCCGATCCGTGCCATGGTGCGCACCGGGGACATGCCGCAAAGTGAGCGGGCGCGCATGCGCCGCACACCGCCGCACATTCTCGTGACCACGCCCGAGTCGCTCTACATCCTGCTCACCTCGGTTTCGGGGCGAGAGATGCTCTCGACCTGCCGCAGCGTGATCGTCGATGAGATTCACGCCATCGCGGGCAACAAGCGGGGCGCGCATCTCGCGCTTTCGCTCGAGCGCCTCGAGGCGCTCGCCGGCCGCCGTCTGACGCGCATCGGATTGTCGGCGACGCAGAAGCCCATCGAGGAGGTCGCGCGTTTTCTGGTCGGCGCGGGCGCGGGCGCGGGCGTGGCGCGCGATTGCAGCATCGTCGATGCCGGTCATTCGCGGCGGCGCGACCTCGCGCTCGAGGTGCCGCCGGCGCCGCTCGAAGCGGTCATGTCAGGAGAGGTATGGGGCCAGGTCTATGATCGTCTCGCCGAGCTCGTGCGCGAGCACCGCACGACGCTGGTGTTCGTCAATACGCGCCGCCAGGCCGAGCGTGTCGCGCGGCATCTGTCGGAGCGGGTGGGCGAGGAGCACGTCGCCGCCCACCACGGCAGTCTCGCCCGCGATCGGCGACTGGACGCCGAGCAGCGCCTGAAGCGCGGCGAGCTCAAGGCCCTGGTGGCGACCGCCTCGCTCGAGCTCGGCATCGATATCGGCGATGTCGATCTCGTGTGCCAGATCGGCTCGACCCGGTCCATCAACGCCTTCCTGCAGCGTGTGGGACGCGCGGGTCACTCGGTGGGAGGGATCTCCAAGGGCCGGCTGTTCCCGTCCTCGCGCGATGAGCTCGTCGAATGCGCGGCGCTCCTCGATGCCGTACGGCGCGGCGAGCTCGATCGCCTCGAGGTGCCCGCGGGTCCGCTCGATGTCCTCACGCAGCAGATCGCGGCCGAGGTGTCCTCGCAGGAGTGGCACGAGGACGCTCTTTACGAGCTCGTGCGCCGGGCGTATTGCTACCGCGACCTCGCGCATGCGGAGTTCGAGGAGTGCATCGCCATGCTGGCGGAGGGCTTCAGCACGCGCCGCGGGCGCCAGGGCGCGCTCATTCACCGCGACGCCGTCCACAAGATGCTGCGTCCGAGGCGCGGCGGACGCCTCACCGCCATCACCTCCGGCGGCGCGATTCCGGACAATGCCGACTACCGCGTCATGCTCGAGCCCGAGGCGCAGCTGGTCGGCACGGTGAACGAGGATTTCGCCGTCGAGAGCTTGCAGGGCGACGTGTTCCAGCTGGGCAATACCTCCTATCGAATCTTGCGCGTCGAGCGTGGCACGGTGCGCGTCGAGGACGCGCACGGCCAGCCGCCCTCGATACCGTTCTGGCTCGGCGAGGCGCCCGGACGGAGCAACGAGCTTTCGCAGGCGGTCTCGCGCCTGCGCCAGGAGATCCAGGAACGTCTCGGCACGCATCCGGGCGCGGCCGTCGACTGGCTGACTGAGACCGTCGCCCTCGCGAGCGAGGCGGCCTCGCAGATCGTCGAATATCTCGCGGCCGGACGCGCGGCGCTCGGCGCCCTGCCGACGCTCGACACCGTCTTGTTCGAGCGCTTCTTCGACGAGTCCGGCGGGATGCAGCTCGTGATCCACTCCTGTTACGGCAGCCGTGTGAATCGAGCGTGGGGGCTCGCGTTGCGCAAGCGGTTTTGCCGCACATTCAACTTCGAGCTGCAGGCCGCGGCGACCGAGGATCACATCGTTCTTTCGCTCACCCAGGCCCACAGCTTCGAGCTCGCCGAGGTGGCCCGCTATCTGCAATCGGGCTCGGTGCGGCAGCTCCTGGTGCAGGCGCTGTGCGCCGCGCCGATGTTCGAGGTGCGCTGGCGCTGGGACGCGGGCATCTCGCTCGCCTTGCCGCGTTTTCGCGGCGGCAAGAAAGTTCCGCCGCAGATCGCGCGTATGCAGGCTCAGGATCTGCTCGCTGCGGTGTTCCCCGACCAGGTCGCGTGCGCCGAGAACTTGCCGGGCGAGATCGAGATTCCGGATCATCCGCTGGTTCGTCAGACCATCCGCGACTGTCTCGAGGATGCGATGGACATCCGCTCATTCGAATCGCTCCTGCGCGCCCTCGAGCAGGGCGAGGTCCGCGTGATCGCGCACGACCTCACCGAGCCTTCGCCGCTCGCCCTCGAGGCGTTGAATGCGCGTCCCTATGCCTATCTCGACGATGCGCCGCTCGAGGAGCGCAGGACGCAGGCGGTGATGAGCCGGCGCTGGATCGACGCGGCCTCCGCGGCGGATCTCGGCAAGCTCGACGCCGATGCGATCGCGCGCGTGCGCGGCGAGGCATGGCCCGACGCGGCGACGCTCGACGAGCTGCACGACGCGCTGCTGTGGCTCACGTTCTTGACTGAGGAGGAGGGCCGCGGCAATCCCGCATGGCCGGAACTCCTCGGCGAGCTCGAGGCACAAGGCCGTGTCGCGCGGCTCGCCGACGGAGAGGGGCGGCGGCTGTGGGTGGCGACCGAGCGGCGGGGATTGTTCGAGCCTCGCGTTCCCGCCGCGGATGAGGCGCTCGTCGAGATCGTGCGCGGCCGGCTCGAGGGCGTGGGTCCTACGAGTGCGCGCGTCATCGCGGACTCGATCGGATTGCCGCCCGGAGCGGTTCTCTCCGCGCTCGCCGCCCTGCAGGGCGAAGGATTTGCGATGCGCGGCTGGTTCACGCCGGATGCCTTCGAGGAAGAGTGGTGCGAGCGGCGTCTGCTCGCGCGCATTCATCGCTACACCGTCAAGCGGCTGCGCGCCGAGATCGAGCCGGTGGCGGCCCGGGACTTCCTGCGTTTTCTGTTCGAATGGCAGCGCGTGCTGCCCGACGCGCGCATGCAGGGATCGGATGCTGTTGCGGCCGTGCTCGCTCAGCTCGAGGGCTACGAGGCCCCGGCAAGCGCCTGGGAGACCGACATATTGCCCTCGCGCATCACCGAGTACGAGCCCGAATGGCTGGACGAGCACTGTCGCGCGGGCCGCTTCGTGTGGACCCGGCTCGAGCCGCGTGCCTTCGACCGCGATCGGGGCGCCTCGCCGGTCCGCTCGACGCCCATCACGCTCTTGGCGAGGCGCAGCGTCAAGGCTTGGTCCGCTTTCACCGAAGGACACGACCCGGAGCACCTGAGCTCGCGCGCGCGCGCCGTCATGGACTACATCAAGGCCTCCGGCGCATCGTTCTTCGACGAGATCGCGGAGCACGTCGGCATGCTGCCGGTCGAGGCCGAGGACGCGCTCGCGGAGCTCGTCGCGCTCGGCATCGTGAACTCGGATAGCTTCGGCGGCCTGCGCGCGCTCCTGGTGCCGAACAGCCAGCGCGGCCGAGCCTCGGGCCGGGGCAGCCGGCGCAAGCGCCACATTGCGCTCTTTGCGATGGCCGATGCCGGCCGCTGGGCGCTGGTACGCCGCCCCGGCGCGGGCGATCGTCCCGACGAGGAATCCATCGAGCACGTCGTGCGGACCTTGCTGCGGCGCTGGGGCGTGATTTTCTGGCGCCTGCTGGCCCGCGAAGCGGCGTGGCTGCCGCCGTGGCGCGACGTCGTGATGTGCTGCCGCCGGCTGGAGGCGCGCGGGGAGATTCGCGGGGGGCGCTTCATCGCCGGCTTCTCGGGGGAGCAGTACGCCGCGCCCGAGGCCGTGGCGCTGTTGCGTGAGGCGCGCCGGCGACCTCACACCGGCCGGTATGTGTCCCTCTCGGGCGCCGATCCGCTGAATCTTCTAGGTATCGTCACTCCCGGGGCGCGGCTTCCCTCGCTCGCCGGCAACCGGATTTTGTATCGCGACGGGCTGCCGATCGCGATCCATGCCGCCGGAGAAGTGCAATTCCTCGAAAAACTCGAGCCGAAGGAGGAGTGGGAGGCGCGCAACGCCGTACTCAGGCGCCACGTACCCGCGGCGCTCATTCCCCTCGACGATCCTGCATGACGGATGCGATCCGGGCTGCGGATTGTCTAGAATTGGCGCTCGACGCATACAGTTCGGAGCACCGATGAAAGCATTTGCTCGAGTGATGGCCCTCGTCTCACTGATCTCGTTTGCGGGTGCCGTCCCCGCACAACCGCCCGCCGCGGCGGCACCGGCCTGGGTCGAGGGCAGAAACTACTTCCTCGTGCCGCAGCCGCAGCCGACCCATCTGCCGACCGGTAAGGTGCTCGTGACGGAAGTCTTCTCCTATGCCTGTCCCGCCTGCAATCAGTTTCGACCGTACATGCAGAAGCTGGCCAAGAGCCTGCCGCCGAACGCCGTGGTCGATTATGTTCCCGCCTCGTTCAACGCGAGCGAGGACTGGCCCATGTTCCAGCTCGCCTATCTGACCGCGCAGACGCTCGGCATCGCCGATCGCACCCACGAGGCCATGTACGACGCGGTGTGGACGACGGGCGAGCTCGCCACCACGGACGCCGGAGCGGGCACGCTCAAGGCGCGCATGCCGACCATCGAGGATGCCGCGCGCTTCTATCAGAAGCAGGCGGGCGTCCCGGCAGCGAAATTTCTGGAGACCGCGAAATCCTTCGGCGTCGATACGCAGGTACGCCACGACGAGGACCTGATGAAGGCCTACGGCGTCGATCGCACGCCCACGCTCATCGTCAACGGCAAGTACCGCGTGAACGTGCAGGGCGCCGGAGGCCCCACCGAGCTGGTGGACCTCGTGATCTTTCTGGTCCGTAAAGAGAGTCAGTAAAGGCGCGCGGGCGCCGCCTGACAGGACGTCGGCGACATGAGCGAATCGACTCTGTTGTGGGGTCTCTTGTTCGGCTCCATCGGCGTGGGCTTCGCGCTCTACGGCAAGCAGCAGCGCGCGGTCGTGCCGTTGCTCTGCGGCATCGCGCTCATGGTCTATCCCTATTTCGTTGCGAACGTCATCGCACTCGTCGGGATCGGCATCGCGCTGATGGCCATTCCATACTTCTTGCGGCGCTGACCGCGCATGAGACTTGCGCGCGCCGGCCGTGAGGTAACTTGTCCGCACCCTGACTCTTCTTGTCGATGCCGTGACTTCTTTGCTCGCGCGTTCGCGCAAACTGGCGGACTTTTTTTGATCTAATGTTTCGCCGCGTGGAATCATCGATTCATGGAAAATGACATCTCTGTTGCCGAGCCGCCCGGCCGACGACGCCGGTTGCGCTGGATTCTCATCGGCGCAGCCGTCGCGATAGCCGTTGCAATCATCGTCTATCGATCCGTCACCTTCGTGAACGAGCCGCAGCAGCCGCAGCGGCGCAGGTTCCAGGACGGGGGTAATCAACCGGTCGGGGTTGCGCACATCGATCGCGGCGATATTCGACTGACCCTGCGCGCCTTGGGCGCGGTCACCCCGCTCGCGACGGTTACCGTGAGCTCACAGATCAGCGGATATTTGATGAGCGTGGACTTCAAGGAAGGACAGCTGGTCAAAAAAGGCCAATTGCTGGCGCAGATCGATCCGCGTCCCTATCAGGTGGCGCTCGAGCAGGATGAGGCACAGCTTGCCCGCGACGAGGCCACGCTCAAGCAGGCGCAGATGGATCTCGTCCGCTACGAGACGCTGTCCGGCCAGCAGTCGATCGCGCGCCAGACCTACGAGGACCAGGTGTGGACCGTCAAACAGGACCAGGGCACTGTCGATTACGACAAGGCGCAGATCAAGGCGCAGCAGCTCAACCTCACCTACTGCCGCATCGTGGCGCCCACGGATGGACGCGTCGGATTGCGCCAGGTCGATCCCGGCAATTACGTACAGACGGGCTCGAGCACCGGCATCGTGGTGCTCACGGTGCTCAAGCCCACGACCGTGGAGTTCGCAGTGCCGGAGGACAGCGTGCCGCAAGTGATGGGGCGCACGAACGCGGGCGCCCAGCTGCCCGTCACGGCCTTCGATCGCGCCAACGTGACGCAGCTCGCGGTCGGGCAATTGGCGGCCGTCGATACCCAGGTAAATAGCACCACCGGCACGGTCATGCTGCGCGCCAATTTCGACAATGCCGATGAGAAGCTTTTTCCGAGTCAGTTCGTCAACGTGGTGATGCTCCTGGACACGCTCAAGAACGTCGTCCGGGTGCCGACGCGGGCCGTGCAGCGCGGCGCTCCGGGAAGCTACGTGTATCTGGTGGGCGGGGAGAACACGGTATCGGTTCATCCGATCAAGCTGGGCGAGCAGGACGGAGATTTCTTTGCCGTCGTCTCCGGGTTGTCGGCCGGCGATGTGGTCGTCACCGACGGCGCCGACCGCTTGCGTGACGGCGCCAAGGTGAGCATTCCGAATCCGTCTGCGACGCCCGCAACGCCCGCGGCGACGAACGGCCCCCGCGCCCATGGACATGGGCAAGGGCAGGGCAGTGGCGCAGGCGGGCACGCCAATGGCCAGCATCACCATCGGCCCGGTAACGAGGACCAGCCGCCTTCCGGTCAGCCGACCCCTTCCGGTCAGCCGCCGCCGCCTGGTCAGCCTCCGGCGCCGGTGATGCCGCAACCGCAGTCGAGATGAATCCGTCCCGGCTGTTCATCAACCTGCCGGTCGCGACCTCTCTGCTCATGGTCGCGGTCCTCTTGTCGGGCCTGTTCGCCTTCAAGTTCCTGCCGCTGTCCTCGCTCCCGGAGGTCGATTATCCGACCATCCAGGTGCAGACCTTTTATCCCGGCGCGAGCCCGGAGGTGATGACGTCCTCGGTCACGGCGCCCCTCGAGCGGCAGTTCGGCCAGATGCCCGGCCTCAATCAGATGACCTCGGCGAGCTCGGGCGGCGCCTCGGTCATCACGCTCCAGTTCAGCCTCGATCTCGGGCTCGATGTCGCGGAGCAGGAGGTGCAGGCCGCCATCAATGCGGCGGGCAGCGTGCTGCCGAACGATTTGCCGACGCCGCCCACCTACGCGAAGTTCAACCCGGCCGATGCGCCCATCATGACGCTGGCCGTGACCTCCGAGACGCTGACGCTCATCGACGTGGAGGATCTGTCCTTTACGCGGCTCGCACAGAAGATCTCGCAGCTGCCAGGCGTGGGCGTGGTCAGCATCTCGGGAGGGCAGCGCCCCGCGGTGCGCATCCAGTTCAATCCGCGCGCGCTCGCGAAGTACGGGCTCAACATCGATGATCTGCGCACCACCATATCGAACGCGAACGGCAACTCGCCCAAAGGGAGCTTCGACGGGCCATCGCAATCCTCATCCCTGAACGCAAACGATCAGATCACCGACATCCAGGGCTACCGGGACATCGTCGTCGCCTACAGCAACGGATCGCCGGTGCACATGTCGGATGTGGCCAAGGTGATCATGGCTCCGGAGAACAACAAACTCGCCGCCTGGGCGAACGGCACCCAGGCGCTCATCCTGAACATTCAGCGCCAGCCGGGCGCCAACGTGATCCAGGTCGCGAACTCGGTCAAGAGGCTCCTGCCGCAAGTCAAGGCGGACATGCCGCCAGCGCTCGACATCACCGTGCTGAGCGACCGCACCGAGACCATCCGGGCCTCGGTCGCGGACGTCGAGTTCGAGCTCGTCCTCGCCGTCGTGCTCGTCGTGCTGGTGATCTTCGTGTTCCTGCGCAACGCGCCGGCGACCATCATTCCGAGCTTGTCGGTGCCGTTGTCGCTGGTCGGCACGTTCGGCGTGATGTACCTGCTGAACTACAGCCTGGACAACCTGTCGCTGATGGCGCTCACCATCTCCACGGGCTTCGTCGTGGACGATGCCATCGTGATGATCGAGAACATCGCGCGTTACGTCGAGGCGGGCGATGCCCCGCTTGCCGCGGCGCTGAAGGGGTCCCGGCAGATCGGCTTCACCATCATCTCGCTCACGGTGTCGCTGATCGCGGCATTGATCCCCCTGCTCTTCATGGGGGAGATCGTGGGCCGGCTGTTCCACGAGTTCGCCATCACGCTGGCCGTCACCATCGTGATCTCCGCCGTGGTGTCGCTCACCCTCGTGCCCATGCTGTGCGCGCGGCTCCTGCATCACCGCCCGCAGGCCGCCCGCCGCGCGTGGGATCTGCGTGCCGAGCGGGGTTTTCAATGGATCATAGGCCGCTACGAGCGCGCGTTGACCTGGGTGCTCGACCGTCAGGGCCTCACGCTCGCGGTCGCCGGCCTCACCCTGCTCGTCACGCTGTTGCTCTATGTGTTCATCCCGAAGGGTTTTTTCCCCGTGCAGGACACGGGCGAGATTCAGGGCATCTCGGAGGCTGCGCAGACGATTTCCTATCCCGCGATGGCGGAGCGCCAGCAAGCGCTCGCCGCTGCGATACTCAAGGACCCGGACGTCCAATCGTTGAGCTCATTCATCGGCGTCGACGGCACGAACTCGACCTTGAATAGCGGGCGCTTCCTCATCAACCTGAAGCCCTACGGCACGCGCAGCGCGAGCGCGAGCGAGATCATCCGCCGGCTGACGCGCGAGACCGCGGGCGTGGTCGGCATCACGCTGTACATGCAGCCGTTGCAGGACATCACCATCGATTCGGCGGTCAGCCGCACGCAGTACCAATTCGTGGTGGAGAGCACGGACAACAACGACTTTGCGACCTGGATTCCGCCGCTCATGCAGAAACTGGGGTCGCTCCCCGAGCTCGCCGACGTCGCGAGCGACCTGGAGCAACAGGGTAGCGCCACCGACCTCGTGATCGACCGCGCCACCGCCGCGCGTTTCGGCATCACGCCGGCGACCGTGGACAACGTGCTCTACGATTCGTTCGGACAGCGCATCGTATCGACGATCTACTCGCAGTCGAATCAATACCGCGTCATCCTCGAGGCGGACCCGGCCATCCAGCTCTCGCTCGCCGGGCTGTCCGAGCTTTACCTGCCGTCCTCCGCCTCCTCGAGCAACGGCCAGGTTCCGCTGTCGGCGATCGTGCGCGTCAACCAGCGCGCCGGGCCCCTGCAGATCACGCATCTCGGACAGTTTCCCGCGACCACCATCTCATTCAATCTCGCGCCCGGCGCTTCGCTCGGCGGGGCGGTCGACGCGATCCGCAAAGCCGAGCAGGACATCAAGCTGCCGGGCAAGTTCGTCACCGCGTTCCAGGGCACGGCGGCGGCGTTTCAGCACGTGCTCACCAACCAGGCGCTGCTGCTCGCGGCATCGGTGCTCACGATGTACATCGTGCTCGGCGTGCTGTACGAGAGCTTCATCCATCCGATCACCATCCTCTCGACGCTTCCCTCGGCGGGCATCGGCGCCATGCTCGCGCTCATGATCGCGGGCCACGATCTCGACGTGCTCGGCATCATCGGCATCATCCTGCTGATCGGCATCGTCAAGAAAAACGCCATCATGATGATCGACTTCGCGCTCGATGCGCAGCGCAAGGGCGGCCTCGGGCCGCGCGAGGCGATCACCCAGGCATCGCTGCTGCGCTTTCGCCCCATCCTGATGACGACGATGGCGGCGCTGCTCGGCGCGCTGCCGCTCATGTTGAGCTACGGTGCGGGATCGGAGCTGCGCCGGCCTCTCGGCATTGCGATCGTCGGCGGGTTGATCGTGAGTCAGCTGCTCACGCTGTTCACGACGCCGGTCATTTATCTCGCCTTCGATCGGCTGGCGGCCGCGCGCCGCCGCCGGTCCGGCGCGGGCCCGCTCGAGGGGCACGAGGATCGGGCGCCGGCATGAATCTTTCGCGGATCTTCATCGAGCGGCCCGTGGCGACCACGCTGTTGACGCTGGGCGTGGCGCTCGCCGGGGCGTTCGCCTATCTGCGCTTGCCGGTCTCGCCGTTGCCGCAGGTCGACTACCCGACCATCTCCGTGTCGGCATCCCTTCCCGGGGCGGACCCTGAGACCGTGTCCACCAGCGTCGCCGAGCCGCTCGAACGGTACCTGGGGGAGATCGCCGATGTCACCGAGATCACCTCGCAGAGCTCCACCGGGCAGACCCGCATTACCTTGCAGTTCGACCTCGACCGCGACATCAACGGCGCCGCGCGCGACGTGCAGGCGGCGATCAACGCGGCCGCCGCGGACGTCTCGACCAGCCTGTCGAGCAATCCCACCTACCGCAAGGTGAACCCGGCCGATGCGCCGCTGATGATCATCGCGCTTACCTCGAAGACCCTGACCCGCGGCCAGCTCTACGACGCGGCGAGCAACATCCTGCAGCAGCGCCTCTCGCAGCTCGACGGGATCGGGCAGGTCTCGATCGGCGGCGCGACCTTGCCGGCGGTGCGCGTCGAGCTCAATCCGACCGCCATGTTCCACTACGGCATCGGCCTCGAGGACGTGCGGGCCGCGCTCGCATCCGCCAACGCGAACAGTCCGAAAGGGGCGATCGAGGAGGGCGCGCACCGCTACCAGCTCTACACCAACGATCAGGCAAGCCACGCGAGCGAATACCGCCCTCTGGTGATCGCCTATCGTAAAGGCTCCGCCGTGCAGCTGTCCGACGTCGCCGATGTCGAGGACTCGGTGCAGGACTTGCGCAACGAGGGACGGGCGAACGGCCAGCCGTCGGTGCTCGTGATCCTGTCGCGCCAGCCGGGCGCCAACATCATCGATACCGTCGATCAAGTGAAGGCGGAGTTGCCGCAGCTGCAGGCGGCGCTGCCGAGCGACGTGAACCTCACCATCGTGTCCGACCGCAGCGGCACCATCCGGGCATCGCTCCGCGACACCAAATGGACGCTCCTGCTCGCGGTCGGGCTCGTGACGTTCGTGGTGTTTCTCGCCTTGGGCGACGTGCGCGCCGCGCTCGTGCCGGCGGTGGTCGTGCCCATCTCGCTCATCGGCACGTTCAGCGGGATGTATCTGCTCGGCTTCAGCCTCGACAATCTCTCGCTGATGGCGCTCACCATCGCCACCGGCTTCGTCGTGGACGATGCGATCGTGGTGCTCGAGAACATCTCGCGTCACGTCGAGCACGGCATGCCGCGCCACGAGGCGGCGCTGCGCGGCGCCAAGGAAGTGGGCTTCACGGTGATTTCGATCAGCGTATCGCTCGTGGCGGTGTTCATACCAATTCTGCTCATGGGTGGAATCGTGGGACGGCTGTTCCGCGAGTTCACCGCGACCTTGTCTCTGGCGATCGCCATTTCCATGGTGATCTCGCTCACCACGACGCCCATGATGTGTGCGTGGATGCTGCGCTTGCCGGAGCGCGGGCGCCGACCGCGCCGCAGCTTTCTCGATCGCTCGCTCGCCGGCTACGAGCGCACCCTCGCCTGGTCGCTCAAACACGGCCGGTTGGTGATGCTCGTGCTGCTCGCGACCATCGGGCTCAACGTGCTGCTGTTCAACTTGATCCCCAAGGGTTTTTTTCCGCAGGAGGACACGGGGCTCCTGCAGGGGGGCATCATGGCCGACCAGAGCATCTCGTTTCAGCTGATGAAGGACAAGCTCGTACGCCTGATGGACATCGTGCGGGCGGATCCGGCGGTCGAGAGCGTCGCGGGCTATACGGGTGCGGGCAGCGGTGGCGGCGGATCGCAGACCAATAGCGCCTCGATCTATGTGCTGCTGAAGCCCCTCTCGGTGCGCAAGATTTCGTCGGACGAGGTGATCGCCCGGCTGCGTCCGCAGCTCGCGACGTTTGCGGGGGCACGCCTGTTCCTGCAAACCGTTCAGGACATCCGCGTGGGCGCCCGGCAGGCGAACGCGCAGTATCAGTTCACGCTGCAAGCGGACCAGGTGAGCGATCTGAATGAATGGGGGCCGAAGCTCCTCGCTGCTTTGCAGACGAGTCCGGTGATCGCGGACGTCAATTCCGACCAGCAGCAAAAAGGTCTAGAGACGGACGTGACCTACGACCGCGCCACGGCGGCGCGGCTTGGGCTCACCGTCAGCGAGCTCGACAGCACCCTCTACGATGCGTTCGGCCAGCGCCAGGTATCCACCATCTACAATGCGCTCAATCAATATCACGTGATCATGGAAGTCGCGCCGCGCTACTGGCAGAGTCCGCAGTCCCTCGATGACATTTACGTGAGCACATCGGGCGGCGCGGCGACCGGCACCCAAACCTCCAACTTGCTGACCGCGGGCGGCGGCACTTCGACGACGGCCATCGGCGGAAGCGGCAGCGCCGGCATCGGCGCCGCGGCTTCCACGAGCAGCACGAGCGCCGCCGTCGGCGCCGGCAGCAGCGCGAGCTCGAGCGCCGGCAGCACGGCCGGCGTGGCGGGCACCAACGGCGGCACGAGCGCGGCGAGCGCCGCGGCGAGTACCGGCGCCAGCAATTCCGTGCAAAACGCATTGACGAATGCAATCGCCAATACCGGCCGCGGCGCCGTGTCCAGCGGTGCGGCCGTCAGCGCGCGCCAGGAAACCATGGTTCCGTTGACAGCGGTCAGCCACCGTTCTGCCGGCACCACGCGGCTCGCGGTCAACCACCACGGCCTGTTCGCTTCCACGACGATCTCGTTTAACCTGCAGCCCGACATGTCCTTGAGCGATGCCACGCGGGCGGTGAACCAAGCCATACAAGCCATCCACATGCCGACCTCCATTCACGGCACGTTCGCCGGCACCGCCGGCACGTTCCAGCAATCGCTCTCGAGCGAGCCGCTGCTCATCGCCGCCGCACTGCTCGCGGTCTACATCGTGCTCGGAGTGCTCTACGAGAGCTACGTGCACCCGATCACCATCATCTCGACCTTGCCGTCCGCGGGCGTCGGCGCCGTGCTGGCGCTCATGGTCTGGCACACCGAGTTCAGCATCATCGCACTGATCGGCGTGATCCTGCTCATCGGCATCGTGAAAAAGAACGCCATCATGATGATCGACTTCGCCATTCACGCCGAGCGCACGCTGGGGCTCGCGCCCCGCGAGGCCATCTACCAGGCGTGCCTGCTGCGCTTCCGGCCGATCATGATGACGACGTTGGCGGCGCTCCTCGGCGCGGTCCCGCTCGCGCTCAGCTACGGCAACGGCGCCGAGCTGCGCAAGCCCCTGGGCATTTCCATCGTCGGGGGGCTCATCGTGAGCCAGGTCTTGACGCTCTATACGACGCCGGTGCTGTACGTGTATCTCGACCGCTTCCAGACTTGGCTGAAGGCGCGCTGGCCCCGCCGCTGGTCCGACGCCGACACCTCGGAGGCTCTCGCATGAGCGCGTGGCGCTCGGCGGCGCCGGCTTGGGCGCCGCCGGCCGTTCTGCTCGCGCTCAGCGCCTGCGCGGTCGGACCCAATTATCACCGGCCGGCCGCGCCGGTCCCGAACGCCTACAAAGAGCTGGCACCTGGCTGGAAAATCGGCTCGCCCCAGGACGAGAAGCGCCGCGGCGACTGGTGGGCGATCTTCGAGGATCCGGAGCTCGACCGGCTCGAGCACGAAGTGAACATCTCGAACCAGAACGTCAAGCAATTCGAGGCGCAATACCGCGAAGCCGTGGCGCTCCTGAAAGAAGCCGAGTCGCAGCTGTTTCCCACCATCACCGCGAGCTTCAACGCCCAACGCGGCGGCGGCGGCGGCGGCACGGCGGCCGTGTCGAGCGCGGTGGGGAGCGGCGCGGGGGGCAGCACGCACACGGAATTCACTCTGGAAGGATTGGCCACCTGGCAGCCCGACATCTGGGGCACTATCCGGCGCCAGATCGAGAGCCGCAAGGCGGGGGTGCAAGTGAGCGAGGCCAATCTCGCGAATGCCGAGCTCTCGGCCCAGGCGACCCTCGCCACGGACTACTTCGATCTGCGCGCCGCGGACTCCTTGCGCGGGCTCCTCGCGCGCGCCGTGGCGCTCGATCAGCGCGCGCTCGAGATCGCGCGCAACCAATTCCAGTCGGGCACCGCGACCAACGGCGACGTGGCCTCCGCCGAAGCGTCGCTCGAGGCCACCCAGGCACAGCTCGTGGCCGTGGAACAGCAACGCGGAACCTATGAGCACGCCATCGCCGTGCTGATCGGTCACCTGCCGTCGGAACTGTCCATCGGGGAGGCGCCGCTCGCGGCGAAGGTGCCGCAGGTCCCGGTGTCCGTACCGTCGGAGCTGCTCGAGCGCAACCCGAGCATTGCGGCCGCCGAGCGGCAGATGAAGCAGGAAAACGCGCTCGTGGGCGTGGCGATCGGGGCTTACTTTCCGACCATCAGTCTGCAGGCGCTCGGGGGGTACGCGGGCAACCCGCTGTCCACCTTGATCAACGCCGGCAACCGCATCTGGTCGACGGCCGGCACGGCAAGCGACGTCCTGTTCCAGGGCGGGCAGCAGGTCGCCGCGGTCGCGCAGGCGCGCGCGACGTACGATCAATACGTGGCCAGTTACCGCCAGACCGTGCTCTCGACCTTTCAGTCCGTGGAGGATCAACTGCTCGCGCTGCGCGTGCTCGAGCGCTCGGCGGAGTTCGAGCAGCGCGCGGTGGCGCATGCGCAGCTCGCAGCGGACGTCGCTCTCAATCAGTTCAACGCGGGCACGGTGAGCTACACTACGGTCATAACCGACATTCAGGCGCTGATCGGCGATCAAGAATCTCTCCTCACCATGCAACAAAACCAGCTGGTCGCGGACGTATCACTGATCGAGTCGCTCGGCGGCGGCTGGGACGTTTCGCGCCTTTAGATCGCATGCTCAACATGTTCCGCTATCACCCGAGGATCTGGATTGGCGTCGGCCTCGGGCTCGGCGTGTTTTTCTTCCTGCCCGCCGGCTGGTCGTTCGCGACACGCGTGCTCGTGGCCTGGGATGGCGGCGTGACCTCGTTCCTCATCCTCCTCTGGACATGGATGAGCCGACTCACGGCGCAGCAGATCTGCTCGCGCTACATCGAAGAAGATGCATCCGGACCGGTGATCCTGCTGGTGGTCACTTCCGCGGCGGCGTTGAGTCTCATCGCCATCGTCGAGCCGCTCGCGACCTTGAGGCACGTGGGAGGGAGCGAGCGCACCTGGCACTTCGTGCTCGCCGCGGTCACGCTCGCGGACTCGTGGCTGCTCGTGCCTGCGATGTTCACGACGCACTATGCGGACCTGTATTACAGCTGCTCGAAGAGCGAGCGGCCGCTGTCGTTCCCGGACACGGACATGCCGATATTCTGGGATTTTGCCTACTTCTCGTTCACCATCGCCGCGGCGTGTCAGACGGCCGACGTGTTCACCCGGCGCTCAAGCGTTCGCCGGTGGGTCCTCGTTCACGAGGTGATCTCCTTTCTGTTCAATGCCTCGATACTCGGCTTTGCAATCAACGTGACGGCCGGCCTCATCGGCGGGTAGGCTTGGGTATGACGCTGTCAGGTGCACCGAAAACCGTCGCGATCCTGGAGGCGCGGACGGGCGCGCATCTTGCGGAAATGATCTCCCGCCAGGGCGCGGTGGCGCTGCTCGCACCGGCACTCGAGGAGGTGCCCGACGTCGATCCTGCCGCGCTCGCGACGCTCCTCGAGGACTGGGGCGCGCGTCCGTTCCGCATGATGATTTTCCAGACCGGGGTCGGAACCCGGGCGCTGTTTCAGGTGACCGATTCACTCGGGTCCACCCCGCTGCTGCTCGAGCTGCTCGGTAAGGCGACCGTCGTCGTGCGCGGGCCGAAGCCTCTCGGGGAGCTCGGCGCCCGCGGAGTCCGCATCGACATCCGCGCCGCCTCGCCCTTCACCAGCGAGACCGTGCTGGCGGCGATCGCCGGTGCTTCCCTCGAGGGAGCGCGTGTCGTGGTGCAGCGTTACGGCGAGGCGAATCGCAAGCTGTGCGAGGCGCTCGCGACGCGCGGCGCCTCGGTGCAAGAGATCGCGACCTATCGCTGGGCCCTTCCCGGTGACTTACGCCCCCTCGAAAGGCTGGTCGATGCGCTGGCGGGCGGGGCGGTGGACGCGGTGGTGTTCACGAGCGCGGTGCAGGTGAGGCACCTGTTCGCGGTCGCGGAGCGCATGGGGCGAGCCAATGAGATCCCGGGGCTCATGCGCGGGCTCATCGTCGCCTCGATCGGCCCCGTATGCTCGCGGGCGCTCAAGGAGCGGGGCATCGCGCCCACCTTCGAGGCCGATCCGCCGAAGCTCGGCCCACTCATCGCGGGCCTGAAGACTGCGCTCGAGGTGCCTACGCGCTCTCGTTAGCGGGCTCCTGCAAATAACGGCACATTACTTATTCAACCTCGGCCCGGGGCTGGATTTCGACGCTGCCGTCCAGCGATACACCGCGCCCGGATAGGGCGCGCTGAATTGCTTGAAGACGCCCGTGATGAACAGCGTCGCGGCACCGTCCGCGCCGAAATTCACGTTCGTGACGTAGGGGGTCGGCACCGTGATGATGCGCACCAGCTTGCGGTCGTCGTTCACGACCAGCACCCGTCCCGAGCCGTTCTGCGCGATGTAATAGTTGCCGTCGGGCCCGAGCTTGAACCCATCGGGACCGTTGTAGGCATCCGAGTGCGGCGTCGGCGGGGCGAGATCGGCCAGGCGCGCCCACACCAAGCGCGGACCCAGAGTGCCGTCGCCGCGCAGCGGGAAGGACAGGATGCGCCCCGCCAGGTCCTCCGCGACGAGCAGATTTTTTCCGTCCTTGGAAAGCGTGAGCCCATTCGAATAGTGGATGGTATTCGCCAGCTCGACGATTCTGTTTCCGTCCGCACTCATGTGCAGCACCGCCCCCGTGATCGGCGCCTTGAGGTCGTAAACGCCGGAGGCCGAGAAGTACACGCCGCCCGATCCGTCGGGCGCAAAGTCGTTGGGACCGATGAACGGCTTTCCCGCGCTGTCCCTGTCGAACGTGCGTACGGTGTGCCCCTGCGCGTCGATCTCGACCACGCTGTTCGCGTCGTAACAGGCGACCAGCAGATGATCGCCCGCGTAGCCGATGAGGCCCGATGGCCCGCAGTGCTCGTGTTCCCAGAATACGTGTAGCGCGTGCCCGTCCCATACTTTGACACCGGGGCCTGCATACTCCACATAGAAGACCTTGCCGTCACGCCACAGCGGGCCTTCCGGATAAGCGGCCCGCGGATCGATCACGGTGAGCGCAGTTGCGCACGCCGAACCCATCGTGCAAGCCCAGCAAGCCGCGAGCAACGGCAGTGATGCAATGACTCGTCTCATGGTGACTCCCGTTCTTGTTGCGGCGCATTCTAGGTCATATTCACTGGTGTCGGCGTTCCGCCGACAGCGCGACAGCTCTGATGCCTACGGGTCTACGTTGTTTACTACAATCTGCCGCGGCGCGGCTATGGTATAGATTCGAGCGTTAAATCACCCTTCCCAGGAGCAACCCACAATGGAAACGCGCGCCCCGACCGAGAAGAAGCAGAACGGAAACACGCAGCCCTTCCTTACCGACGTCCAAACACTGCGAGATCGTGCACGCAAGCACATCTCGGAAGGCGGCGTGACCCCGAACTACGAAGGGGATGTTCACAAGACCATCGAGATTCTGCAGGCGGTGCTCGCGACTGAGATCGTCTGCGTGCTTCGCTACACCATGCACGCCGTGGCCGCGACCGGGATTTCGAGCGAGGGAGTCAAGGCGGAATTCGCCCAGCATGCCAAGGAGGAGCAGGAGCACGCCATGGAAGTGGCCGAGCGCATCAATCAGCTCGGCGGCAAGCCCGACATGAATCCCGAAGGCCTGGCGAGCCGTTCGGCCTCTGAATACGGCACCGCGGAGACTCTGGTCGACATGATCAAAGAGAACCTCATCGCGGAGCGGATCGCCGTGGAACACTACCGCGAGCTGGCTCGCTATTTCGGCACGAAGGACCCCAGCTCCCGATTGATGATGGAGCGCATTCTCGCGGTCGAGGAAGAGCATGCCAACGATATGCATGATCTTCTGGTCGCGCACGAGGGGCGTCCGATGCTGCCGCGCTAACGAAGCTCGCCGGCCCGCGGTGCAGGGGCCCCGGCGCCGGCCGCCGTCAGGAGCTGTCGCCCACCGCCGGCGGATCGCTCGCCGGAAAGGACTCATCGAGCGCCTCGTCGAGAAGATCGCTCTCGTGCTGCTTGCGGGCGTCCTCATCGAGCGGGTGGCGCGCGAGGTAGCCGGCCGCGTAGGAGCACCCGGGCACCACGCGCCAGCGGTGCTCCCGCGCCGTATCGATCGCCTTGCGCGTGAGCTGGGCGGCGATACCACGGCCTTCGATGGGGCGGGGAACTTCGGTGTGGGTGATGGTCATGACATCGGCCGTCAGCGTGTAATCGAGCACGGCGCGCTCACCGTCCACGGTTGTGGTGAAGCGATGGCCCGCGGCGTCGTGATCGATGTGAATCATTGTGAAATCATACGCCATCGCAAGGGCCAACGGATCGGGTGGCCACGCTCGGCGGCCACCCGATCAAAGCCCTATGCGCCCCGGGGCTCTGGATGCTCTTCCGGCCGCGGCGCCGGCTTCGGTTCGGGAGCCGGCTTCGCGGGCGGGGCCCGGCGCTCCACCGGCGCGGGCGCAGGGTGCACCGCTTCAGCGGGCGGCCGACGCGGCTCTTCGGCTGGCGCGGCTGGATGCGCCGCGGGGGCGGCCGGATGAACCGGAGCGGCCGGATGTGCGGGCGCCGCCGCATGCGCGGGCTCCGGCCGCGTGGCCGCCGGATGTTCTACGGGCGCCGTATGTTCCGCCGCCGCAGGATGCTCCGCGGCGGGATGCGCGGGCGCGCCCCTCGCCTGGACTACACCGGCTCCTTTGAACACCGCCGGCTTCGGAGTTGCGGCGATGGTGGGATGTCCGCCGTTTGCCTTGGCACGCAGGTCCGGATTGCCGCGCGCGGTTTCCGCCTGTTTTGCCTGCTCGGATGATGGCGGGAGGTGGTGCTCCTTCTCCGCCGCCAGCTGCGCCTCGGTCGGTCGGGCCTGCACGCCGCCAGGCCCGTTGAAGCTCACGCGGTTCACGGTGACGTTATTGACGGTCACGTTCTTGACGTAGACATTCGTGACGTTGGTGGTGCCGATGTTGACGACGGCTCGGTTGTAAAAGAACTGTCCGCCCTGCCAGTAACCGCCTTCGTACCCCCCGCCGGTATAGCCGAACCCGTAGTTCACTCCGCCGTAAAAGCCGATGGTTGGACCCCAGTAGCCCGCATGCCAGAGGTAGGCTCCGCCTTCAGATCCCCAGTAGCCGGGCGTCCACAGGTAACCGGGCTGGGGCGCTTGCACCCAGGTACCGGGTATCCAGACATAGTCGCTCGCATCCGTATCCCAGAACCAGTATCCCGGCACGAAAATGTAGCCGACGGCCGGCAGCGGCGGCTCCTCGTAGACCGGTAACTCCGGTGGAGCGACATTCACGTTGACGCTCAGGCTGATGCCAAACTGCGCCGAGCTGATCAGGGGCAGCAGCAGCAGCACGACAGCGGGAACGAGGAGGCGCCAGGACTTCTGCATTTTGTTCTCCAAGTGCGAGGCGGACGCGCGCCTTCGCAACGCGCGTCATAGTTAGTATTGTCGCGCAGACTCTACAGCCGCGGCCCGCAGGGCCCCGTCGGGAATGCGCCTTCCTACGGTGTAGGACAAGGCCGATAATGGCTCGATGTCCTTCCCTGCGGCACAAGAATCGACGGCGATCGAGCGCGGATACGTCCGCCTCCTGGCGTGTCGCGAGGACGGGGCACGGGTGCGCGCGACGGCGACTCTCATCCTCACCATCTTCGATGATTTCTACAGTTTGCTGTGCGAGTACCCTTACCGCGCCAAACGCGCATTCGAGCTGCGCGACCCACACGCCTCGGTGCAGATCAGCAGGGAACGCCTCGGCCTCTACAGCCGCTATATTTCCGAGCACGGACCGAGGCTTCTTGGCGCCTTTCCGGCCCTTGCAAGCGAGTCCGCTCTCTGGGAATCGATCGATCGGTTATTCGTTGCGATGATCGTGGATCGCTACGAAGCCGACACGGCGTTCAGCTTCGCGCATTCGTTGCGCCGTAATATCTGCCAGGAGGTCTGGCGGCCGGTCGCGTACTCGTTTCCGCCGCCGAGCAAGCTGCGCGCATTCTCGATGGCCTCGGTCCATCGGCGCCTCGTGGTCCCGGGACGTGTCCACCGGGCGCTGATCGTCTCGTTCTTGGCGATACCCGAATTCTCCGTGCCATGGAGAAGCCTCAACAGCGATGCGCAGCGCATCGTCGAGCAGGTGACACCGCTTCTGTCCGACCCGCAGTCGGCGCCGCTCGTTGCGCTCGATGTGATCGAGGCCGGCTTTTTTCGGGATCGAAGGGCTTTCGTCGTGGGCCGGTGGGTGCGCGCGGACGACAGCATTCTCCCCTTCGTGGTGGCGTTGCAAAACGGCGCGGAGGGAATCTATGCCGAGGCCGTGCTGCACCGGGTCGCGGACATTCACGGCCTGTTCAGCTCGGCTCTTGCTAACTTGCACGTGACGACCCGGCTTTATTACCAAACCTGTGTATTTCTCTACAGTCTCATGCCGCGCCGGCCGCTCGGCCACCATTACTCGACGATCGGCTACAACCACGTCGGCAAGGTCGCCATCCTCAACGAGATCGTCGAGCAGATGCGAACCAGCGGCCAGCGATTCAAGCGCTCGCCCGGGGCGCCCGGAACCGTCGCGGTCGGCTTCACCTTCGATGCTTGCGAGTACCACCTGAAGGTGATGCGCGATCAACCGACGGAGTCGTACAAATGGGGGCACTACCCGGGCGTTGCGGCGGTGATCGAGAAGTATCGCCTGGTCCACGAGATCAACCGGGCGGGCAGCATGCTGGACAACGTCATGTATTTCAATTTGCGGCTCGACAAGAGCATGTTCGAGCCGGACCTCCTCGAGGAGTTGTGCGCCGAGTCCAGCAGCAGCGTTCACGTGGACGAGGACGGCGTGCTGCTGCGTTCCCTGATCGTGCAGCTCAAGATCATCCCCTTGCCGGTGTACCTCAAGGATGCCGCCGAGAGCGAAACGCGCGAGGTCATCGGCAGGCTCGGGCAGTGCATCCGTAACAATGCGGCGACCAACATTTTCAACAAGGACCTGGACTCGAGGAATTACGGCGTCGGCCGCTACGGCGGCGTGTTCCTGTTCGATTACGACGCGGTGGAGAAGCTGACCGACGTCAAGATACGTACCAATCTCGACCGCGAGCCGGGAGAGGAAGCCGTCCCGGACTGGTTCTTCGAGGACGGCGTCGTGTTTCTGCCGGAGGAGTTGCAGCACGGGATGCAGCTCATGAACCGTCATGCGCGCAAGTGCTTCCGCGAGGAGAACCTGGATCTGCTCGCGATCGAGTACTGGGAGGGGATCCAGCAGAAGCTCCTGCGCGGCGAGATTCCGGAGCTGCAGATGTTCCCCGATAGCTGCAAGCTCGACGAGAGGCCGGCGGCGGGGGACGGCGGGGTCCTCTCCTGACGACGCGTGGTGCCTAGCGACGCGTGGCCGGAGGCGAGAGAGGCAGCTCGAGCGTGAAACAGGCACCGCGACCTTCACCTTCGCTTTCGGCACGCAGAGTGCCGCCGAGCTCCAGCGCGGCGAGGGCGCCGCTGTGCAATCCGAAACCGTGGCCCGAGGCGCGCGTCGTGAAGCCGTGCTGAAAGAGCCGCGGCATGTTCTCTCGCGGTATGCCGATCCCGTTGTCCTGGACCGTGATGCTCACGCCCGCCGGAACGGGCGCGATGCGCAGCGTGATCAGCTTGTCGGAGCGGCCGGAGTCGTCGCAGGCGTACTTGGCGTTGCGCACTAGATTGACGAGGATTTGCAGCACTTTGTGCTTATCGACGTTGATGAGGGGGACTTCGCCGAATTCGCGCTGCAGCGTCACGCCGTGGCGTGCGAACGCCCCGGCGTTCAGCCGCAGGCTGTCCTCGACCAGATCGACCACCTCGACGGTCTCGGTGACGCCGCAGAGCTTGGCGTAGCTCTGCTGCATGTTCACCGTATCCTTGATGTGCTCGAGATTCTCGCGCAGCAACGCGAGCTCCTCGAGCGCCGTGCGCTGATCCGCCGCGATCTGCTCGCCCAGAGCCGCCAGGTACTCGGGCACGCGCTTGCCGCGGGCGTCCTCGGCGATGAACTGCCCGAGGCGATCGCCTTGCTCGGCGAGCAGCTCGGCGAGCCGTGAAACGCCCGCCGCTTTCGACTGCCGCAAACGCTCGGCCACGAGGCTCGCCGAGATGTTCACACTGTTGAGGATGTTTCCCACGTTGTGCAGCACGTTGGTGGCGACTTCGGCCATGCCCGCTTCGCGCGATGCCGTGACCAGCTGCTTGTGCACGCGCTCGAGCTCCATCTCCTGGGCCTTGCGCTCCGTGGTGTCCTGGATCACGGCCACCGCGCCGAGCGGCTGGCCTTCGGGACCCAGCAAGCGGCGCGCGCTCGACAACGTGGTGCGCGGCGGAGCATCGGATGGGACCACGGTGAGCTCCAAGTTGCTGATGGTCTCGCCACGCAAGGCGCGAGCCAAGGGGCGTTCGCCCTCGGCGACGGCGGTCACGCCGTCCATGAGACAGATATCCGCAGCGAGCGAGGCGGAACTCGATGAGCCCCGCTCGTCGAGCTGCATGCCATGCAGCTCCGCCGCCGCGCGATTGAAGTGAGTGATCTTTCCCGAGACATCGCAGGCGAGCAGTCCGACGGGCAGGTCGCTGATCACGGCCTCGAGCAGCGTCCGCTGCTGCAGCAGCTGCGCGGTGAGTTGCCGTCTCTGGGTGATATCGCGCAGGTACTCGACCGAGCAATCGGTGCGGTCGCCGTCGCGCACGAGCGCGGTGGTCGTGCGCACCCAGATGAACATGCCGTCCTTGCGCCGGTAGCGCTTCTCGAAGTCCAGGAACGGAACGTCTCCGCTCCACAGCCGCTCGAGCTTAATGGCACACCCCGAACGATCCTCCGGATGCGTGAGGTCCTGGATGGAAAGACCGGAGAGCTCCTCGATCGCGTAACCGAGCAGGGCGCAAAACGCCTCATTGAAGCGCAGCAAGCGGCCCTGCGGGTCGGCGAACGCCACCCCGATGGGCGCCTGATCGAAGGTATTGCGGAACAGGTTCTCGATTTTGTGCAACTCGCCGCGCGCGTTGACGAGATCGGTGAAATCGGTGATGGTGCCGATGTAAGCATTGCCCGCCAGGGGCTGCACGTGCTCGGCATAGAAGCGCACCGCGCCCGCCTCCGGGCGGGAGCGGTATTCGAATGCCATCGGCCGCGGCCGCACGCAATAGTCGGCCCATCCTGCCTTCACGTCGTCGAGATCCTCGGGGTGCACGCCCTGCGCCCACTCGTTCGGGCGCTGATCGGTACGCAATCCGAAAATGCGGCGGTACTCGGCGTTGCAATAGTCGATGCCGCGCGCGGCATCCACGTAGTAGAGAGCAGCCGGAGCACTGTCGAGCACAGCGTACGTGGGAGCACCCGGCATCGACGGCGGCAAGAGCTCGAGCTCGGCTGTGCGGGCGTGCAGCTCTGCCGATAGCGCGCACTGGCGCGCGAGCTCGGCGAGCAGATCCTGCTGCTCGTCCGTCAGGTTCAGCGTCGCGGGGTCGTGGACGGCGAGCGCTCCAATGACCTCGTCCGCGCCGTTGCGCAGCGGCCATTCGGCGCGCCCGCGCAGCGTGTTCGGGCGGCCGTCGGGTCCGCGCCACGTTTCGCCGACGCCGGTGATGGAGATGGACGCATAGGGCGTTCCCGCGATGCCGCATGCGAGCCGCGCCATCCCCTCGAATCCGGCAGCGAGATCGCCGCATGTCGCCGTGCCGGAGCCGGGCCCGGGCTGCGGCGCTCCGGAATGCGAGGTCACGGAATGTCCTTTCATACGATAAAATCTCCGCCTGCCGGCGTCGCAGCAAGCGCGGCTATTGTCGATTATGTGTACTGCCCGAAAGGTGGCGATTGGGTCACATGATTCCGCCGGTTAAAGCGAATGCCGTCTCAAACCCGCAGGATGCCGCGAGTGCCGCCGAGGACGGGTTCGGGCCCTGGAATCCGGGGCTCGCGTCGCTCGCGCCGCGAGAATGGCTCGGACTCGCGACCTTGTTTCGTCCCGAGAACGTTTTTGACGACCTTGCATCCGTGGAAGAGCTTGCGGGTCTCACGGGTCTGCCGCGCAGCGAGCTGGTCGCCTTCCGGCCGCAGCGGCTCGCTCTGCACGAGCTGCTGATCCGCGTCACTGCGGACTTCGCGGTGCCGGACGGTTCGCGTATCGGGGATCTCGGCATCAATTTCCGCCGTATCGCAAGCCGCATTCTCGCGGGCTATCTCGTTCCGCGGATGGAGGCGATCGAGAAGGCCTTCGAGGATGCTCGCGGTCAGGTGACGGCCACGCTCGATGCAGCCCTCGCGGGAATCGTCGGCGGTCGCGGCGTTCCCTCGTGGGATCTCGAGCAGATCGCTGAATGCCAGAAGCGCGCTCACGCCGCGGCCGCCTGCGATACCCGGATCTCGCTGCGCGCATTGGCGCGAGTGCTATCGGGCCTGTTCACGACGAACGGCCGCGCCTGGGGTACCCGCGAGCTCATCTTGCGGCTCGCTCGAGATCGAGCGGTCAACGTGCTGGGGAGCGAGGCGGTGGGCAGGACCATCGAGCCCTTCCTGCGTGAAGCGGCGCTGGCGGAAGGCTATAGGCTTCTGCCTGCGCAGGATGGGCCCATCGTGATCAATACCAAGGGCGCTTCGGCCTCGGGCAAGAGCACACTGCGCCCCCTGCAGAAGCAGCTCGCGGGCGACATCGGCGTGCGATGGAGCGATTTCGCCCTCATCAGCCCGGACATCTGGCGCAAGCAACTCCTCGACTATGGATCGTTGGGCCGCGCTTACAAGTATGCGGGAGCACTCACGGCCGAGGAGCTGCAGATCGTTGATCGCAAGCTCGATGTCTACATGGCGCGCAAGCATGGCCGTGGAGAAATGTCGCATTTGCTCATCGACCGCTTCCGCTTCGACAGTTTCGCGCCGGACTCGGACGAGGAGGGGAGCAACCTGTTGACTCGATTCGGCCAAACCGCCTATCTGTTCTTCGTGATCACTCCCCCGGAACAGCTGGTGGAGCGAGCCTGGAAACGCGGACTCGAGTTCGGGCGCTACAAGGCGGTAGACGACACGCTTGCCCACGCGGTCGAGGCCTACACGGGAATCCCGAACGTGTTCTTCACGTGGGTTCGCCGCAGCGACAAGCGGATTAGATTCGAGTTCCTGGACAATACGGTGGCGCTCGGCGAACGCCCGCGGACCGTGGCCTTCGGCGATAACGAGACCGTGAACGTACTGGACATGAAGGGCATGCTCGACATCGATCGCTACGGCAGAGTATTCGTGGACGCGGCCGCGCCCGAGCAGCTCTATCGGGACCCGGAACTTCTCCGGGCCGAGCACAACGTCGGATTCCTGAAGCGCTGCGTCGAGGGATTTCGCCGCGTCAACTTTGCCGCGCAGGCGAGCGGACGAATCTACTTGAGGATCGAATCCGGGGTTCCGGTGTGGATCGACCCCGAGGCGCTACAGGCGGCGATCGCGGATGCCGATACTCGCGCCGGTCTCGCTGCAGTGGCGCCTGCCGCGATCGGCGAGGGCGGCAACGGCGGCGAGGGCGGTCGAAGCGCGCACCGCAGTGCGGGCGAAAGCCCGCGATACCTTCGTCCCTACGATGCGAGCGCGCCCGGGGCCGACGCTGCCCCGGGGGTGGACGCCGTCGACGACTCGGCCGGGTTGTCGGATCAGCGGGTGCTGCCGACCCTCGGAGTGTGGGGCACGACGCCGGCGGGATGAATGCCTATTCCAGAAAATCGCAATGTCGAGCGACGTGCTCCGCAAGGTCCAGGGTGTGCTGACGGGTGAGGCGCTCCGCCAGGTCGGTGTCTCGCCGTTCCAGGGCCTCGATGATGCGCAAATGATCGACGATCGATCGAGCGGCTCGGTTGTCCTGAGCGATGGTCGCCCGGCGGATGGCGCGCACGTGGATCAGCAGATTTCGCGTTGCATCGACCAAGGTCTGCGAGCCGCCTAGTGCAATGACTGCGGTATGAAAGGCGATGTTCGCGTCCGAGTATTCGCAAAGATGCTCGGCGGGCGGCGAGTTCTGAAACTCGTCGAACAAATGCCTGAGCTTCGCGATCTCCTCCTGCGGGGCATGGAGTGTCGCCAGGCGCGCCGCCATTGATTCCAGCGCCGCCCACATCTGGATCATTTCGATGATCTCGCGCTTGGATTTGCGCACGATGTAGATGCCGCGCCGGGGAACGGTGCGGATGAAGCCCTCTTGCTCGAGCAGCGCCAAGGCCTCGCGGATCGGCGTCCGGCTGACGCCGAGTGCGGCGGTGAGCTGACGCTCATCCAAGCGCAACTCCTGCGCTGGATCGTAGATATCGGTCTCCGCAATCGCGTTCTTCAGGAGCGCATAGGCCTGATCGCGCAGGCTCGTTGGATTCAACGGGCTCAAGGTGAGCGGCGCGGTGGGTGCGCCGGTCTGAACCAACTTGGCAATGCTGTTCATGGATCTCTGAAGCGAGGTCGCGAGGGGACTCAGGAAATTCCAGATATATCATAGTGGCGTGGCGGGCGCAGCCTCCAAATAGAGTATGTCCGCGCGAGGGCGAGGCAGGTCGCGCCCCATGTTTTTGTTGCGTGAGAGCAACAGCCGGTCGCCTTTTCATCTGTGGTTGACAGCCGAAAAAACCTTCATATATGGTATACCAGATAAAGAATTGGTTGGCTGGCGACGCTCTGCCGTGTGGCGGGGCATCTGATGGGGGCAAACGGTGGGGCGACGGTTCGCACATTCGCTGTTGCGGCTGAACATCGAAGGTCGGGGCACTCCGTCATTTGCTATCTCGTTTCGGGGGAATCCGCGGTTCGCACGAGCGCTCACGCGGTCGATCTCACGCGCAAGAAGGACAACTATATGAACGCGACTTCCGATTACACGGGGGCTAAGCCGCAGGCTGGCGTCTCGCCCCTGGGGAACCCATGGGTGCAGCTCATCATCGGCATCATCTGCATGGCCTGTGTCGCCAATCTGCAGTACGGCTGGACCCTGTTCGTCAATCCCATCGATGCCAAGTACCACTGGGGGGTCAAAGACATTCAGGTGGCATTCACCTTGTTCGTTCTGATCGAGACCTGGCTGGTTCCGGTGGAAGGCTATCTGGTGGATCGCTTCGGACCGAAATGGGTGGTCATCGCGGGCGGCATTCTGGTTGGAATCGCGTGGATGATCAATTCTGCCGCGAGCTCGCTTGCCGTGCTGTATGCCGGCGCCGTCGTCGGCGGTGTCGGCACGGGCGCGGTGTATGGCACCTGCGTCGGCAACGCGCTCAAGTGGTTTCCCGGCAGGCGCGGCATCGCCGCCGGTCTCACCGCCGCCGGCTTCGGTGCCGGCGCGGCGGTCACCGTCATACCGATCTCGCACATGATTGCCGCGGACGGCTACCAGCACGCATTCTTATGCTTCGGGCTCTTGCAAGGCGGCATCGTGTTCGTGCTGGGCTGGCTCCTGTTGGTGCCGCCGCCGCAAATTCTGAGCGCCCAGGTGAAGCCGAGCACCACCTCGCGCGGCTACACCCCGCGCGAGGTGCTGCAGAGCCCGTGTTTCTATGTGCTGTATGTCATGTTCGTGCTGATCGCGGCCGGCGGTCTGTCCATGACGGCTTCCGTGAAGCCGATGGCGGTCGATCTCAAGCTCGACAAGATACCGGTCGATCTATTCGGGATCACGATGGCGGCGGGGATCTACGCTGTATCGCTCAGCCGCATCTTCGACGGCGTCGGCCGGCCCTTCTTCGGGTGGCTGTCGGACCAGATCGGGCGAGAGTACACGATGGCACTTGCATTCCTGATCGGCGCCGCGGCGCTCTTTACACTGAGTCAGATCGGCGGGACCAACCCGGTGATGTTCGTGCTGGTGACCGCGCTGTACTTCGGCGTCTATGGCGAGATCTTCAGTTTGTTCCCCGCAACCCAGGGAGACACTTTCGGATCCAAGTACGCTGCGGCCAACGCCGGAATGCTGTACACCGCGAAGGGCACCGGCGCGATATTCGTGCCCTTTGCCGCATCCATCGCCAAGGCGCACGGCTACGGCGTGATATTCACCCTGTTCGTCACTTGCAACATCATCGCGGCGCTGCTCGCGCTGTTCGTGCTCAAGCCCATGCGCGCGCGGCACTTCGCCAAGAGTCGCGAGACTATAACTGGAGGCAAACATGGCAACTAACCCCGCTGTGGCGGAACCCAAGCCGACGACCGCCGAGGATACTCTGCAACGCAAGAGCCGAGAGGCAGGGGTCGTGTCGGGCGGCCATTTGGTGGCAAAGGCACTCAAGACCGAAGGCGTGGATACGATCTTCACCCTGTGCGGCGGCCACATCATCGACATCTACGATGGCTGCGTGGACGAGGGCATTCGCATCATCGATGTGCGTCACGAGCAGGTCGCGGCGCACGCCGCCGACGGCTATGCGCGCCAGACCGGCAAGCTCGGCTGCGTGGTCACGACGGCCGGACCCGGCTGCACCAATGCAGTCACGGGAATTGCCACCGCATTCCGTTCCGAGAGCCCCGTGCTGCACATCGGGGGCCAAGGGGCGCTCACGCAGCACAAGATGGGATCGCTCCAGGATCTGCCCCACGTCGACATGATGACGCCGATCACGAAATTCGCGGCGAGCGTGCCGAGCACCGAGCGCGTGGCCGATATGATCTCGATGGCGGCGCGCGAGGCCTTCAACGGCGCCCCGGGCCCCGTCTATCTGGAGATTCCGCGCGATGTGCTCGACCGCGAGGTCGATCTCGCCAAGGCGGTGATCCCGCAGGCCGGCAAGTACCGGGCCTCCACCCATTCGATCGGGGATCCGCGCGACATCGAACAGCTCGCCGACATTCTCGTCAACGCGCAGCGGCCGGCGATTCTCTACGGCCAGCAAGTGTGGACCGCGCGCGGTCAGAACGAAGCCATCGCCCTGCTGCGCGGCCTCGACATTCCCGGCTATTTCAACGGCGCGAGCCGCGGGTTGCTCCCGCCGGGCGATCCGCATCACTTCGACCGCACGCGCTCGCAGGCATTTGCCAAGGCCGACGTACTGGTGATCGTCGGCACCCCGTTCGATTTTCGCATGGGGTACGGCAAGCGCATCAGCAAGGACCTCAAGCTGGTGCAGATCGATATGGACTACCGCACGGTCGGCAAGAACCGAGACATCGACCTCGGGCTGGTCGGCGACCCGGGCGCAATCTTGGGGGCCGTGCTGCAGGCCGCGTCGGGACGGCTCAAGAGCGACAGGCGGCAGGCCCGCCAGCAGTGGATCAAGGAGCTGGCGCAGGCCGAGGCGGTGGCAACCGAGAAGCTCATGCCGCTGTTCAAATCGAACAGCGTACCGATTCACCCGTACCGGGTGGCATGGGAGCTGAACGAGTTCCTCGCCGAGAACACCGTGTTCATCGGCGACGGTGGCGACGTCGTGACGATTTCGGCGCAGGCGGTGCGGCCGCGCCGGCCCGGCCAGTGGATGGATCCCGGTGCGCTGGGATCGCTCGGCGTCGGTACGGGCTTCGCGATTGCGGCGGGCCTTGCGCATCCGTCCAAGGAGGTTCTGTGCTACTACGGCGACGGATCCTTCGGGATGACGGCCTTCGACATGGAGACCGCCAACCGCTTCGGCGTGCCCTATATCGCCGTCATCGGCAATAACTCCGCCATGAACCAGATCCGTTACGGCCAGCTCGCCAAGTACGGCGAGCAGCGCGGCAACGTCGGGAATCTCCTCGGCGACGTGCCGTTCGGCAAGTTCGCCGAGATGCTGGGCGGATACGGCGAGGAAGTCCGCGACCCGGCGCAGATCGCGCCGGCGCTGCAACGGGCGCGCGAATCGGTGCACAAACTGCGCAAGTCCGCGGTCATCAACATCTGGGTCGACCCGCGTGAGTACGCGCCGGGCACCAAGAACCAGACGATGTACAAGTAGTGCAGGAGCGAATGGCGGGACCCTCCATGGAAAAAGCGTTAAGCGGCGTACGCATTCTCGATTTCACGCACGTGCAGTCCGGACCGACCTGCACGCAGCTGCTGGCCTGGTTCGGCGCCGACGTGATCAAGGTCGAGAAGGCCGGCAGCGGCGACGTCACGCGGGAGCAGCTGCGCGACATTCCCGGCGCCGACAGCCTTTACTTCACCATGCTGAACCACAACAAGCGGTCGGTGACTCTCGATACCAAGAGCGAACAGGGCAAGAGAGTGCTCGAGAAGCTGATCAAGCACTGCGACGTGCTCGTTGAGAATTTCGCTCCCGGTGCTCTCGATCGCATGGGATTCACCTGGGAGCGGATCCAGGAACTCAATCCGCGCATGATCGTCGCCTCGGTGAAGGGCTTCGGCCCCGGCCCATACGAGGACTGCAAGGTCTATGAGAACGTTGCGCAGTGTGCGGGCGGCTCGGCCTCGACCACCGGATTCGACGACGGTCCGCCGCTGGTGACCGGCGCGCAGATCGGCGACAGCGGTACGGGGCTGCACCTCGCGCTCGGCATCGTGACCGCGCTCTACCAGAGGAATTCCACGGGCCGCGGACAAAAGGTGCTGGCCGCCATGCAGGACGGCGTGCTGAATCTGTGCCGCGTCAAGCTGCGCGACCAGCAACGGCTCGAGCGCAGCAAGGTGATGAAAGAGTACCCGCAATATCCGCACGGAAAATTCGGCAGCGCCGTGCCGCGCGCCGCGAACGCCTCCGGCGGAGGTCAACCGGGCACGATCGTGAAATGCAAGGGCTGGGAAACCGATCCGAACGCGTACCTCTACTTCATCGCGCAGGCGCCCGTATGGAAAGAGATCTGCGGCGTGATCGGCCGCGGCGCGTGGATCACGGATCCGGATTTCGCGACGCCGGAAGCGCGCTTGCCGCGGCTCAAGGAGATCTTCGCGGCCGTGGAGGAGTGGACCGTCACCAAGACGAAATTCGAGGCGATGAACCTGCTCAACGAGCACGACATTCCTTGCGGCCCGATCCTGTCGATGGAAGAGCTGGCTCACGAGCCATCGCTGCGCAAGACGGGCACGGTGGTGGAGGTCGACCACCCGACGCGCGGTAAGTACCTGACGGTCGGCAACCCCATCAAGATGAGCGACAGTCCGACGGAGGTCAAGCGCTCGCCGCTGCTCGGCGAGCATACCGACGAGGTGCTCGCGGAGCTGGGCTACAAGCCCGAGGAGGTCAATGCGCTGCGCAAGGCAAAGGTTATTTGACGCGGCAATGCTCGCATTCCCGGGGGTTGGCCCGGGGATGGGAGGTCGAGTTTCAGGTGGATGTTGGAAGGGAGTGCACGCGGCTCAGTGAGTGTGCGGGAGTTCAAGGGGGGCACAGTGACGGCGAGAACGAGTCAAATAAACGCGTTTCATGAGGATTCACACAATGCTTAAATCCAGATTGGCAAAGGCCATGCTGCTGGCGCTCGCCGCATGCGCCGGCACCGTCGCTACGTGCGGCGCCGTTTTTGCGGACGACGATCAAACGCAGGCGCTGAAGGAACAGATGCGCATCATGCAGCAGCAGATGCAGCAGCTGCAGAAGCAAATCGATGCATTGTCGAGCAAGCAGGCCGCGCCTGCCGTGGTGCCCGCGGGGCCGCCAGAAACCGCGGCATCCGGCGCCGCGACCGGCAAACAAGGCGAGCCGACGCTGTCATCGCTGGAGAAGAAATTCGACAGCTTCCTCAAGGGCTTCTACGGCTCGCTCGATGTTTCGGTGGACTACACCACCAAGGGCATCTACAACGGGGTGGCCTATCCCTACGGTTACGCCACAGGCGCTCCCGGAAGTCCGTACGTCATCACGGGTGGTCAGAAGGCCGGACCCTACGGCCGGGTCGGCTGGCTCGGTGCGATGTCGAGCAACGGCTCGAGCATCGGCTACCGGGGCGAGCACAGGATTCCCAACACGGACATCGATTTCATTTATCAAGTATCGAGCGCCATCGATATGGCGGCCGCGCCCGGACTGCAGAACACCTGGACCAAATCCTCGAATACGGTGCTGGGCGGGATCGGTCTCGGCGATACCTTCGTGGGTTTCCAGGAGCGTTCCTGGGGTAAAATCAAGTTCGGCGAGATGTACATGCCGTACAAGAACTCGACCGACCGGCTCAATCCGTTCGGAACCGGCCTCGGCAACTACGCGGTCATCATGGGCAACTCGGGCGGCGACAACCGCATCGAGTTCGGCACCCGCTCCGACGACGTGGTGTACTACACCTCGCCCACCTGGGCCGGCATTACCTTCGATCTAGCCTACGCGTTTGGCCAGCAACTCGACCCCAACAGCGATTTGACGCCGGAAGGATCTCCGGACTGCGCCGGATCAAACAACCCGGGAAGCGGCAACCTGTTCCTGAACTGCGATGACGGCGGCTACAACCGCGCGTACAGCGCCGACATCAAGTTCGAGATGGGCGGCCTTTACCTGGTAGGGGCCTACGAGATCCACAAGCAAGTGAATCGCTCGAGCGACGGCATCGGCGCCAATAACCCGTATTACGGCTATCTGCTCAGCCAGGGACCGACGGGCAAGCAGGCTTATCTGCTCGACTGGGCGGACTACCAGGCCTATGCAGGTGAGTATCCGGGCGCGGCCGCCGCCGGCTCGCCTGCCTATAACACGGCGGTGGATGTCGCCGACGAGTGGGCGATGAAATTCGGCGTGCAGTACAACTTCGATTTCGGTCTCTCCGTGGACTATCTCTACGAGGAAATGCATCGCGAGGTGCCGCCGGAGATGGAGTTCCAGAACGAGCGCCAGCGTAACGGCATGTGGTTCGCGCTCCAGCAGTCCTTCTGGGACGGACGAGATGTCGTCGCGGCCGGCTGGGGGCATGCCGGAGCGTCGGTCGGGGATCCGGGCGGCCAGCATAACTACAACCCGAACTCCACCGGCAACCAGTCCAACATGTACACCCTGCAGTGGTGGCACAAGCTGGATAAGCAGCTGACCGTATACTTCGACTGGGCCGAGACCATCAATGACGGCAACGCTCATTACGACCTCGGTGCCGGCGGCCACGGCATCAAGACAGACTGTCATGACGCCACGCACAATCAGTTCGTCGACTACAGCAGCGCGGGCCCCACCACCTGGGGCGGCTGTCACGAGCAGGGCGTCTCGACTGGCGTGAGCTATCGGTTCTGACGAGATGCCTGATTGGCCATCGCGCATTGTGTGAAGAGAGGGCCACTCCTGGCGAGAACGCTGGGAGTGGCCGCTTTCGGCGTTCCTTGCGCGGCAATAGGCACGCCGCCCGCGAATGCAACGTCGGGGGCGGAGATGCAGCGCGAGATCGTGGTCACAGCCAAGCGCTCGGACGAGGCGGTGGCGGCCAAAGTGGAGGCCGCGCTCGAGCAGAATCCGTACATTTTCAGCGATCACGTTACGGTGACGGCGAAGAACGGCGTGGTCATCGTGGGAGGCATCGTTAACGACCTCAACGACCTGTTGGCTATACTGCGAGTCGCTCGCCGCGTGGCCGGGAAGGGACGGGTAGTGAACGAAATCGAATTCCAACCCCCCGACGATGCCGGGAATACAACCTGAGGTAGGAAAATTGTCATCCATCATCAATCGATTCTTGACTGCGCTGGTCCTCGCCGCCGCAGTGGGTGGCCTCACGGCATGCCTGTCGGGGCCTTCGCAGACCCCGGCGCAGCGGGAGGCCGACAAAGAAACGGCGGATCAGGTGCAGACCGCGCTGACGTCCGATAAAACGCTGTACGCGCGCCACATCAAGGTACGTGCCGACAACGGTGTCGTGACCTTGAGCGGCTACGTATGGACCACCGAGGAGCTGGCGGCTGCGCCGCAGATTGCCCAGTCCGTGCCGGGCGTGAGCAAAGTGGTGAATCGGATAGAAGTGGATCGCGGCGCCATTCAAGATTCGGGCGTCACCCGCTAGGTCACGCGGGCGAGGATGTGCGCGGATGAAGATAGCGGTCATAGGCGCTGGCGCGGTTGGCGGATTCGTCGGGACGCAGCTCGCGCACGCCGGCGAGGATGTGACGTTCATCGCGCGCGGCGCCACGCTGGAGGCGCTCAAGACTCGGGGAATCCGGGTCATCATGAGCGACGGCAGCGAGAAAACCGTCCCCACCGTCAAAGCCACCGCGGATTATTCGGCGGCGGGACCGCAAGACGTAGTGGTGCTCGCTTTGAAGGCGCACCAGCTGGAGGCGGTTGCCGCCGACGTCCCCAAGCTCCTCGGACCGGAGACGGTCGTCGTGCCGATGCAGAACGGGATCCCCTTCTGGTATTTCCACAAGCATGGGGGAGCGCTCGAGGGCAGCACGGTGACGACCGTCGATCCGACCGGAGCGATTCAAAGGAACATTCCCTGCGAGCGCGTCATCGGCTGTGTGGTCTATCCGGCCACTGAACTGCTCGCGCCGGGAGTGATCAAGCAGATCGAGGGTAATCGGTTTCCGGTCGGTGATCTGGACGGCACCGAGAGCGAGCGCGTCAAGCGCGTATCGGAGTGCTTCATCCGCGGCGGCCTGCAATCACCGGTACTGACGGACATCCGCGCTGAGATGTGGCTCAAGCTCTGGGGCAACATGACCTTCAACCCGATCAGCGCACTTTCCCGCGGGACGCTGGCCGCGATCTGCCAATATCCCCCCACGCGGGAGCTCGCGCGTGCCATGATGACAGAGGCCCAGGCCATTGCTACCAAGCTCGGTATCACGTTTAGAGTACCCATCGAGAAGCGCATCGCGGGTGCGGAACGGGTCGGTCATCACAAGACCTCCATGCTGCAGGATGTGGAGGCAGGACGCCCGCTCGAGATCGACGCGCTGCTCGGCTCCGTGATCGAGCTGGGCCGAATGACCGACACGCCCACGCCGCACCTCGATGCGGTGTTCGCGCTGACCAAGCTTTTGGAGCAGAGCCTGGCGCAAGCCAGGGCGCCCTGAATAGTGCTCGTCGGCGGCGTCGTTTTTATCCTTCAATGGCGCGAAACTAGCGCACGAGGACCATCGTCATGAACGTTCATGAGTATCAGGGCAAAGAGATCCTGCGCAGATTCGGGGTAGCGACGCCCCGCGGCGTGCCGTGCTTTTCGGTCGCCGACGCCGACGCCGCCGCGCGCGAGCTGGGCGGCAAGGTATGGGTGGTCAAGGCGCAGATCCACGCCGGCGGCCGGGGCAAGGGCGGCGGCGTCAAGGTCGCAAAGTCGCTCGAGGAAGTGCACCAATATGCCTCCAAGATTCTGGGCATGACCCTGGTCACTCATCAGACAGGTCCGGAAGGCCGGGTTGTCCATCGGCTGCTGGTGGAAGAGGGCGCCGATATCCGCAAGGAGCTTTATGTCGGCATGGTGGTGGACCGCGGCACGCAGCGCGTGACCTTGATCGCGAGCTCCGAAGGCGGGATGGAGATCGAGGAAGTCGCGGCACATACTCCGGAGAAAATTCACAGGGCGGCCATCGATCCGGGCGTGGGACTCATCGACTCCCAGGCGGAGGAGGTGGCGCGCAAGATCGGCGTGCCCGCGGCATCCGTGCCTGAGGCGCGCCGTTTCATGCAGGGTCTGTATCGCGCGTTCTACGAATGCGACGCCTCGCTTGCGGAGATCAATCCGCTGATCCTGACCGGCAACGGCAAGGTGCTGGCGCTCGATGCCAAGCTCAACTTCGACGACAACGCCCTGTTCCGCCATCCCGACATCGTGGCCATGCGCGATCTCGATGAGGAGGATCCGGCGGAGGTCGAGGCATCGAAGTTCGATCTGTCGTACATCTCGCTGTCGGGCAACATCGGCTGCCTCGTGAACGGCGCGGGTCTCGCCATGGCGACGATGGACGTCATCAAGCTGTTCGGTGCCGAGCCCGCCAACTTTCTCGACGTAGGCGGCGGCGCCAGCACGCAAAAGGTGACCGAGGCGTTCAAGCTCATGCTCAAAAATCCCAGAGTGAAGGGTATCCTGGTCAATATTTTCGGCGGCATCATGCGCTGCGACACAATCGCGGAAGGCGTCATTGCCGCCGCCCGGGAAGTGAAGCTCGGTGTGCCTCTGGTGGTGCGCATGAAAGGCACGAACGAGGAGCTCGGCCGAAAGATGCTCAAGGACTCGGGATTGCCGATCATCTCCGCCGACAACATGGCGGACGCGGCGCAGAAAATCGTCGCCGCCGTGACGGTCAAGTGAGGAGAGGCTCATGAGCATCCTGATCGACAAGAACACGCGAGTGATGACCCAGGGCATCACCGGCAAGACGGGCGCGTTTCATACGCGGCTGTGCCGCGACTACGCCAACGGCAAGAGCTGCTTCGTCGCGGGCGTGAACCCCACCAAGGCGGGCGAGAATTTCGAGGGCATTCCCATCTTTGGGAGCGTCCAGGAGGCGAAGCAACAGACCGGCGCAACGGTGTCGGTGATTTACGTGCCGCCGCCTTACGCGGCCGGCGCGATCGACGAGGCCGTGGATGCCGGACTCGACCTCGTCATCTGCATCACCGAAGGCGTCCCGGTGCGCGACATGATCGCAACCCGCTACCGCATGCGCGGCAAGAAAACGCTCCTGGTGGGACCGAACTGCCCGGGCGTGATCACGCCCGATGAGATCAAGATCGGCATCATGCCAGGACACATCCACAAGAAGGGCCGCATCGGCGTCGTCTCGCGCTCAGGCACTTTGACTTACGAGGCCGTGGGCCAGCTCATGGAGCAGAGGCTCGGCCAATCGACCTGCGTCGGCATCGGCGGCGATCCCGTGAACGGCTTGAAGCACATCGACGTGATGCGCATGTTCAATGACGATCCGGACACCGACGCGGTCATCATGGTCGGTGAGATTGGCGGCGAGGACGAAGAGAGTTGCGCGCGCTGGATCAAGTGGAACATGAAAAAGCCCGTGGTCGGATTCATCGCCGGCGTCACCGCCCCGCCGGGCAAGCGCATGGGTCATGCCGGGGCGATCATTTCCGGAGGCAAAGGCACGGCCGCGGAGAAGCTCGCGGTCATGGAAGAGTGCGGCATCAAAGTCACGCGCAATCCCGCCGACATGGGCCGATTGCTGAAATCCGTGCTGTAGGCGCGGCGTGCCGCTCAGGGCTAGCCGATGACAGCGGATTCCTCGCCGCGCGCATTGCTCACGGCGATGTTCCATGCCGCCATCGCCTCCGCTCAGCCCGCGGTGTGCGTGCCGCCCCACTTGCCGGAGCCCCCGCGCGGGCGGCTCATCGTGGTCGGAGCCGGCAAGGCATCCGCGGCCATGGCGCAGGCCGTGGAGCAGCATTGGCCGGGTCCCCTGTCGGGCTTGGTCGTTACTCGCTATGGCTACGGCGTGCGCTGCAGCCGCATCGAGATCGTCGAAGCCGCGCATCCGGTTCCCGACGCCGCAGGGATGCGGGCGGCCGAGCGCATGCTGGCGATAGTGCAGGACTTGAGTCCGGACGATCTCGTTCTGTGCCTTATTTCCGGCGGAGGCTCGGCGCTCTTGCCGCTGCCGGCGCCCGGGTTGACCTTGGAGCTCAAGCAGACACTCGGACGCGCGCTGCTCGCCTCGGGTGCGACGATCAGCGAATTCAACTGCGTGCGCCGCCATCTATCGAACATCAAGGGCGGCCGTCTCGGCGCGGCGTGCCATCCGGCGCGGGTGCTCACCTTGCTCATGTCCGACGTGCCCGGGGATCGGCCGACGGACATCGCGTCGGGTCCCACCGTCGCGGATCCGACCACCTGCGAAGACGCACTGAACATTCTGCGGCGCTATGCGATCGACGTGCCGCCGGCCGCGCGCGAGCTGCTCGAGAGCGGACGCGGGGAGTCGGTGAAACCGGGCGATGCGCGCCTCTCCCGCGCCGAGGTACGTATGATCGCGACTCCGCAAATGGCCCTCGAAGCGGCCGCCGAGCTCGCGCGCTCGGCAGGCTATGAATCCCACATTCTGGGCGACGCCATCGAGGGTGAGGCGCGCGAGGTGGGCACGGCGTTCGCCGGGATCGCGGCGCACGTCGCGGATCGATCGCAGCCTTTCCATGCGCCCTGCGTGCTGTTGTCGGGCGGCGAGACCACCGTCGCCGTGCGCGGCACCGGGCGCGGCGGCCGCAACGTCGAGTTCCTGCTGTCGCTCGCCGTCGCGCTCGACGGTCACGCGCGCATCTTCGGCATCGCGGGCGACACCGATGGCGTCGATGGTCAGGAGGAAATCGCCGGCGCCGTGATCGCCCCGGATACGCTGGCACGCGCGTGGAGGCTGGGGCTGCGCCCCAAGGACGTGCTGGCGAACAACGACGCGCATACGTTCTTTCAGGCGCTCGGCGACTCGGTGATCACCGGTCCGACGCTCACCAATGTCAACGACTTCCGTGCAATCCTGATCGCGGCGGCTCGCTGAAATCGAAGGCACGGGGCACGGCCTCAGCGAGGACTGCGGAAATCAACCGCTGGAGCGTAAGGTGCCCGGCGGTATTTGCCATGCCGTTGCCGTAGGCGTAAACTCTCCATTATTCTCGACAGGAGAAAGCGGGAGATATCATGAAAGGCTCGACGCAGCGACAGGTGCAGGAGGGGGCCGAAACTCCGGATCTCCCGGCGGGCCTGTACGCAGAGGCGCGGCGGCGGCTGTTGCACAACGAGCCGCTCCTGGAGCGGGCGGGTGGATTGGGTGCGCGCGCGTTGTCGGCTGGAGAGGTGGTGGCCTTGGAATCGGTGGGGTTGACGACCGCGCCATTTGGGTCGGGCGGCCATGCGCGGGGCGGCGATCCGCTTGCGCAATCAGTCGCGGACTACATGGCGTTGCTCGAGACGAGTTACACGACGAGCGAGGCGTCGAAGCATTTGAAGGTCGACGTGAGTCGGGTTCGTCAGCGGTTGCGCGAAGGGACGCTCTTCGGGATCGAGTACGACGGGGAGCGGCGTCTGCCGCGATTTCAGTTCGAGCGGCGCCAGGTGCTGCCGGGGTTGCGCGAGGTGATGGCGGCGCTGCCGGTCGGCTTGAATCCACTCGATGTGGCGCAGTGGTTCTTGGCGCCGAATCCCGACCTCGAAGTCGGGGAAGAGACCTTAAGCCCGAGGGAGTGGCTGCTGCGTGGCAAGCCGGTGGACACGATTGTAGAGCTCGCTCGCGGGTTCGAGTAAATCACTCACGAGCGCTAGCAGCTCTTGGCCAAGTTTCCGCAGTCGCCGGGAGTGGCGGCGCTCACCGACGTGCAGCCTTCCATGCGGCGGATTCCTCGAGGTACGGGGCTTGCGCGCGTCTATTTCACGCGCAGTCGTCACCCCGCTGCCTGGAGCGAGTTTCGCTACCTCGGGCCGCTCAATTTGCGCTGGGACCATCACCTGCCGAATGCACGAGGAGCGGCGCGCGGGATTTACTACGCGGCGGCCGATGCCAAAACCTGTCTGGCTGAGGTGTTTCAGGACACGCGCCGGATCGATCGCGCCTTTCAGGCGCCGTGGCTCGTGATATTCAGAACGTTGCGGATGCTCGAGGTGCTCGATCTCAGCGGCGATTTCGCGACGCGCATGGGCGCGTCGATGGCGATTCATTCGGGGAGCCGGGTGCGGGCGCGAGGATGGGCGCGCGATCTATACGAGGCATTCCCGACCGCGCAGGGGATCCTCTATGCCGCGTCGATGCACGGCGGCGCGCCGGCCTTCGCGCTCAACGAGCGAGCGCTTGAGCATGGCCCATTGTTTCCCACGCACCCGCAGTTTCATCGCGCGCTCGCGGACGATACGATGCTCGATCCGTTGAAGCATGCGGCGAGGGGGTTGGGATATGCGCTTAGATAGTCACCGGCTTGCGCCTCGTGATCACATCAAGGGCGGTTCATGCTGCCGTTGTATTGCAATAGAACGAATAGTTGTTAGGCACCTGTATTGAATGCGAGCTAGTCTGCTCTTCGGGATCCGCAGCGCGCGAAGATCGGAGAGCGCAACCCAGCTTCAAGACTCCCCCGTCGTCCTATGTTCGAGCCTGCGGATGCCCACCCAAGGTGCGGAGGATTTCGATGCTGAGCTACGTCGCGTTTTGGATAGGCACGTCGGTTGATCAGCGGTCAGCCCGTGTGGGCGACGGCAGCAGGGTCGTGTTCAGTGCAAGTTCGTGGAAAGCGGTCGACGACCTTCGTGCGGCGCCGTTGGCCAACAGAGAGCTGGCCACAGAAAAAAGAAGGCGAATCGGACCAGTGGGGCAGCCGTGAGCCAGCGGCTTCAGCGGTGTTTCTGGAACCGGGGCAGCGACTCGAGGATCGAGCACGGCCGAAAGCGGCTGTCGATCTGCGGGCTGATGAGCTTGTCCCATCCGTCGCGGCAGGCGCCGTTCGATCCCGGCAGGACGTAAATCACCGTGCTGCCGCTGATTCCGGCGCACGCGCGCGATTGCATGGTGGAAACGCCGACGGTCTCATAGGACACGAGATGCCAGAGCACGATGAAACCCTCGAGCTCGCGATCAAACAGCTCTCGGAACGCCTCGGGGGCGACTTCGCGCGGCTTCAGTCCCGTGCCGCCATTGCTCACGATGATGTCGATGCCGGCATCGTCGATCCAGGAGCGCGCCTGCACCTGAATGGCGGCTCTATCGAAGCCGACGACGGTGCGCGCCTTGAGTGCATGGCCCGCGGTTGCGATCCGCTCGGCCAAGAGGTCGCCCGAGGAGTCGGTGCTCGAGTCGCGCGAATCCGAAATCGTCATGACGGCGAGGTTGAGCGGCGTGAAGGCGCGCTCCGGATCGATTCTGCCGCCCGGCATCGCTAGCCCTCCAGTTTCGTGCGCACGGCGCCGTAGGTAGCCTCGGACTCGAGGGCGGACGCCCTGGCGAGACGCTCGACTTCCTCGATCGCGCTCGCCGCGAAGCCGCGGTCCTTGAGCGAGGGGGCGTTGATGAACACGTTGAGCGCCGCGCTGCGCAGCGCCGCGTCCGCGGCCGCGACACCGACTCCCACGTCGCTGATGACGTGCTTGTAGCCGAGATCCGCCGCGCGCCGCGCCATCTCGACCACCTCGGAGCAGGCGCGCGCGCATTCGAGAGGTACCTCGGTGGCGCGCTTGAGGCTGGCCTGAATGGTCTCGGTGCGGCGCGACTTCTCCTCATCCGAGGATTTGGGCAGCTTGTATGCGGCCATCAAGCCGTCGAAGGCCGCAATGTCCTCGGCCACCATGGCCGCCAGCCGTCCGCGGAGCTGCTCGGATCTCACCAACATGCTCCTGAGCTCGGGCTCGGCGGCTTCGTATCCCTTCTTGCCGAAGGACACGTTGCACACCATGGACACGAGCGCCGCGCCCATGGCGCCCATGATGGCGGCGGCGCTGCCGCCCCCCGGCGTGGGATCGCCGCTCGCGAGACGGTCCAGGAATTGGTCGATGGAGCTTTGAGTCATCATGGCGGTCTTCCGGGGAGCGGCGGATCAGCCGACCATCGATTTGGCCTGCGCGTAGATCTCTTCGGCGTCGAGAACGAGATCGTTCTGCTCGAACAGCCGCCCGACACAGGCGCGATGCAACGCCAGCTTCAAGGCTCCGAAACCCAATGGGCCGAACAGGATCTTGCCATGGCTCTCTGCGCCCCGATCGCCCGGCGAGACGCCTTCGATGCCCGCGGGCGGCGAGGCATTGGCATCCGCCACGAGCTCCAGAGTCGGGCTCGATTGCCACTGCGAAGCGTCGAGCAGCGTGATGCCGGCCGCGCCGGTGGCCAGCACGATATGCGCTCCTTCGATGGCCTGGCCGCGCTCGCCAGGGCTCGCCGCCGCGATGGGCCGGATCTCGGCGCCGAAGCGGGATTTGACCGCTTGCGCGGCGGCTTGTACGACGTCGAGCTTGCGGCCGGTGATGGCGACCGCGGCGCCCTCGCTTGCGAGCAACGCCGCCGCGCGCTGGCCCACGGGCCCCGTTCCGGCTAGAACCACGGCACGCTTGCCCGCGAGCGAGCGCCCGTGCGCCAGCCACGCGACGGCGGCGGCGGCGGTGGTGTTCGAGCCGTTGCAATCGAACATGACGGAGACGCGGAACTTGCCGAAGAACTTAGCCTGCACCGCGTCGAGCAGCGCCTGACCGGCGGCCATGTTGCCGCCGCCGATGAACAGGGCGGTGTTCTTCTTGTCCTTCGGGCCGCGAGTGAAGATGGCGCCCTCGACCAGGCCGCCGACGTTCGCCGCGCTCACGCCGCCGTAGGCGGTGATGTGATCGGCGCCGCCGTCATACCCGACGACGTTGTCGAATACGGCAGGCAACGCGTCCGTATCGAATTGGTACAGCAGTTTCTTCATGGCCGATCGTCGTTGCCGCGCGCCGGGCGCGGCTCCTCAAGTTACCAGGTGCTGCGGCTTGCCCGCGGCCCATGCGTCGATATTATCGATCAATTGATCGGCAAGAAACTGCATCGCGCCATCCGAGGCCCACGCGATGTGCGGGGTGATGATGAAATTCGGGCGTCGCACGTCGAGCAAGGGATGGCCGTTCCTCGGCGGCTCGACCGTGAGCACGTCGAAGCCCGCGCCCGCGATCAACCCTTCGTCGAGCGCCTGAATCAGCGCGCTCTCATCCACGAGGCCCCCGCGGGCGGTGTTGATGAGAAGGGCGGTGCGCTTCATTTTGCGAAACGCGGCGAGGTCGATCAGGTTGCGGGTCGAAGGCATGAGCGGACAATGCAGCGAGATCACGTCCGATTGCGCGATCACTTTGTCGTGCGGCGTGAAGGTGACGCCCTCCATCTTCGGCGGCGGATGATCGGCGAACAGAACCTTCATGCCGAAGGCGCGGCCGATTGCCGCGGTTCCCTGACCGATGGCGCCCTCGCCGATGATTCCGAGCGTCGAGCCGTGCAGGTCGCCGATGGGATGCGTGAAGAAGCAAAACTGGTCCGACTTGTTCCAAAACCCATTCTGGACGTCCTCGCGGTAGGCGAGGAGACTGCGCCGCAAGGCCAGGATGAGCATGAACGCATGTTCCGGCACGGTGTGGACGGCGTAATTGCGGATGTTGGCGACCGCGATGCCGTGCTCCTTGCAGTACGGCACGTCGATGACGTCGTAGCCGGTCGCCGCCACGGCGATCATCTTGAGATCGGGCAGCTGCTCGAGAGTGGGTGCCCGCAGTGTCACCTTGTTGACGATGGCGACATCCGCGCCCGCAAGGCGCGGCACGATCTCATCGGGCGAGGTTTTGTCGTACTCCACGTACGCGGCCGCCCCCGCAGGCTTGCGCACCGTGGCCTTGAGCGAGGCGCGATCGAGGAATACGGCCCGGCGGATCACGCCGCCTTACTCGCCTTCGAGCCCGACTGCGGGACCACTTGCAGCGACGGCGCGGCGGGAGTGTTGCGCCAGTACCTCTGCGCGGCGGCGACACCGCTGCCGGGCTCGATCTTCACGCCCACGTCGAGCATCGCCATTTCTGCGCCGGCGATCGCGCCTAGCAGCATGAGCTCGTTGAGATCGCCCAAGTGGCCGATGCGGAACAGTTTGCCGGCAACCTTGGAGAGCCCGGCGCCCAATGCCAGATTGTAGCGCGTGAAGGCGCGGGCGATGATTTCGGCACCGTTGATGCCCTCGGGCACCATGATCGCGGACACCGTGTCCGAGTGCCATTTCGGCGCGACGGCGCAGAGCTTGAGCTTCCAGCCTTCGAGCACGGCGGCGCGAGTGCCGGCGGCGAGGTAGGTGTGGCGGCGGAACACGCTGTCGAGTCCCTCCTCGGCGAGCATCGCCAGCGACTCGCGCAGCCCGTAGAGCATGGGCAGCGCCGGCGTATAGGGGAAGTATCCCGACGCGTTCGCTTGCACCATATCCCCGTAGTCGAAATAGCAGCGCTTGGAGGTCGCCTTCTTGGACGCCTCGAGCGCCTTCTGGCTCACGCAGGTGACGCCGAGTCCCGCAGGCAGCATCAACCCCTTCTGCGAGCCGCTGACGCACACGTCCACGCCCCACTCGTCCATGCGAAAGTCGATGCTCGCGAGCGCGCTCACCGAATCGACGAACAGCAGGGCAGGGTGCTTGATGCTGTCCATGGCCTGACGCACTGCTGCGACGTCGCTGGTCACGCCGGTCGCCGTCTCGTTCTGACAGACGAGCACGGCCTTGATCTTGTGCTGTTTGTCCGCGCTCAACGAAGCGAGATAGCGCTCGACGGGAGCTCCCTCGCCCCACGGGGTTTCGAGTATCTCGACGTCGTACCCGAGGCGCTGGCACATGTCGATCCACAAGTGGCTGAATTGGCCGAAGCGCGAGGCGAGCACCTTGTCGCCGGCGTTCAGACAATTGGTCAGCGCCGCTTCCCAGCAGCCGGTTCCGGAGGAGGGAAAAATGAACGGCGTGCCCGTCGTCGTCTTGAAAATCGGCTTGAGGCCCGTGAGGCAGGCCCGCGCGAGCTCCGGAAAAATCGGCGAGCGATGATCTTCCATGGAGATCATCATGGCGCGCGTCACCCGCTCGGGTACGTTGGTGGGTCCGGGCACGAACAGAAAGTTACGACCAGCAGCCATCGGAAGCTCCTTCGGTTGAGGCGGGCTTTGCGAACATATTACCGGGGCGACGGGTCGCGCTCGGATTCGCCCGATTCTAGCCTGACTGGCCCCGCCTGTAATATATGAGACATCATGCCTAATCGATAAGGACCGCCGGCTCCGCCGATCCGCCCTGGCGGCACCCCCTGCCGTCGCACAATGAGAGCGGCCGGCCATGGGTCCACGATGCTCGCGCCCCCATCCGGCCCCCTGAGTGACCCGACCCAGCCTTCGGCAAGCGGTACCCGAAATTCTTCTTGGCAAATCACTTTGCAATACAAAGTACATTATGCATAATGCCATCAACTTTGCGTGACAAAGTAAAGCGCCATGGAATCGACCAGCGTCCAACGTGAGCTCGATGAATCAGGCTGGCGAAGACATGACTCAACACACTTCGAGTGGCGGGCGCAAGCGCTGGTCAGAAAGGTTTTTGCCGGTTCTGCCGATGTTCCTGCTTCTGTTGCCAGGCCTTGCTTTTGCGGGAGGGGGGCCGCTGGGAATCGACTCGGAACTTCCGCTCGACACCGGTGGTATATGGGCGCACAAATATCAAACGGGAATCGAGAACGGAGTTATCGCGGTTGAATTGGCCGGAGCGCTCTGGCTTGGCAACGACGACAAACTCGGGCATACGTTTTGGCAAGACATCGACTCGACGGCTTCATCGGGAATTGCTGCGCAGCTGCTGAAATATGGGTTCAGCCGCGCCCGTCCTTATCAAGGCGGCAATCCCAATGCATGGTTCAAGGGCAGTTGCTGCCAAAGCTTCCCGAGCGGCGAAGTTACCCTGCAAGCGGCATTTGTCACGCCTTTGATTGTCAACTACTACAAACAGGATCCCTGGATTTGGGCGCTGGAAGCCCTGCCGGTTTATGATGCCATCGCACGCCTAAAGAGCCGGGCACACTGGCAGACGGACGTCATCGCGGGAGGACTGCTCGGAACGGCGTTCGGCTACTGGGCTACCACGCGCCAGATGCCGTTATCGGTGCAGGTCCTGCCGCGCGGCGTGTCGATTGGGATCAGTAAGAGATTCTAGATCGAGCGGAAATACCGTGAGGATCGCGGCGTTGGGGAAAATCCCACCGCACTGCACTCCCCTCGCGAGTAGATTCGTTATTGCCAGGGTTCCATAATGTGTGTCTTGCATAATTTTTACTTAGTTTGCTCGCGTTTCGAACGACTGTTCACCAAGGGTCAGGAGTGGCCAATCATGCTTTCACTCAATTCTCGGTATAACACCATCATCAGGGCAGGCATCGCAGCGGCCGCCCTCGGCCTAGGGGCGTTATGCGCGACCAGCTATGCACAGAATTACGATTCCACATCGCCGGCCGCATCTCGAGGAGCGGATGCGGATCTCGCAGCCCGAGTCAAGCAGGCGTTGCACTCGGACAAGTCCTTGGATGATCGGCATGTGGATGTGGCCGTCGAGCATGGCGACGTGGTGCTGAACGGCTTCGTGCAAGACAGCCGAGAGCTGCTGGTTGCGGCCCAAGTCGCCTCCAAGGCAGCAGGCAATCATAAGATCGTCAACCGTCTGTTGATCAAACAGAATTATCCGAACGCGCCTTGATGCGGAGCGGGCCCCGGTGGCGGTCACGCTGATTGCGAGAACTGTCGGGGTGATCTTGCTCGTCGGTCTGGCGAGCAGCATGCTTGCGCATGCCGCAGCCTCCGATCCGAGCATGGAGGTCGTGCAGCGTTGGAAACTCGGTGGCGCCGGCGGCTGGGACTATCTCACGCTCGACTCCGCAACCCACCGGCTGTTCATCAGTCGGGCCACGCGGGTCGACGTCCTCGATACGCAGTCCGGCCGGGTCCTGGGCACCGTTGCCGACACTCAAGGTGTGCACGGGATTGCATTGGCTCCCGATTTACACCGCGGGTTCACCAGCAACGGCAGAGGGGACTCGATCACGGTCTTCGATCTCGACAGCCTGAAGACGATTCGAGAAGTGAAGATACCGGCTCACAATCCGGATGCCATTCTCTACGAGCCTTCCGGCAAGCACGTCTTTACCTTCAACGGCAAGAGCAAGGACGTAACCGTGCTGGACGCCTCCACCCTGGCAGTCGTTGCCACGATTCCGGTTCCCGACAAGCCGGAATTTGCCGTGGATGACCATGCCGGACAAATCTTCGTCAACATCGAGACTGAACCCGGACAGATGGTGGTCATCGACAGCCGAAAGCTCGCCGTCAAGGCCACCTGGCCGCTGGCGGGATGCGACAGCCCGAGCGGCCTGACCATGGATCGTATGAATCGCCGTCTTTTCTCGGTTTGCGACGACAAAGTCATGGCCGTGACCAACGCCGACAACGGCTTCAGCGTCGCCCGAGTGCCGATCGGCGAGGGTCCCGACGCCGCCGCATTCGATGAGAGGCGTCGCCTCGTAATGAGCTCCAACGGCGAGGGCAACCTCACCCTCGTCCGGGAAGAATCCCCCGATCACTACCGGGTCGTCAATACCGTGGAGACACAGCGCGGCGCTCGCACCATGGCGCTCGATCCGGTCAGCGGCAAGGTCTATCTCGTCACCGCGGATTACACTTCGGCGCCTGCGCCGACTTCCGAGCAGCCGCATCCGCGACCTACCCCAGTCCCCGATACATTTACGGTGCTGGTGGTGGATACCCACTGACTCTGCGCTGCCGGATCCACTGCGCATTGCAGAGTTTTAGTTGCATGCAGTCCGCGAATTGGCGCTATGATATATGAGATATCATGCCCTCGGGATTATACTGCGCCGCAGCATAGCGGCACGGGGGCAGGCTAGCGGATCCGGGGGGTTGGGGCTATGCGGATTGCGATTGTCGGCCAGCAAAAGTTCGGCAAATCGGTGCTCGACGCGTTCATCGCGCGAGGCGACACGGTGGCGGCCGTATTCTGTGCGCCGGAGAAGGCGGGGAGTGCACCGGATCCTTTGCGCGCCGGCGCCGAGGAGCTCGGGATCTCCGTGTTCCAGCTGCCCTCTCTCAAGACGGGCGAGGCCACCGAGGCGTTGCGCTCGCTGAATGTCGACCTGGGGGTCATGGCTTATGTCCTGCAGTTCGCGCCGCAGGAGTTCTGCGCGATCCCGCGGCACGGCATGATCCAGTATCACCCCTCTTTGCTTCCCAAGTACCGTGGCCCGAGCTCCATCAACTGGCCGATCATCCACGGCGACACCCGTACCGGACTCACTATCTTCCGGCCGAGCGATGGGCTCGACGAGGGACCCGTCATCCTGCAAAAGGAAACGCCGATCAGCCCGGACGACACCCTCGGTTCGGTCTACTTCGACCGGCTGTTCCCGCTCGGCATCGAGGCGCTGAAGGAAGCTGCGGATCTCGTCGTGGGCGGCGGCGTCAACGCCCGGGTGCAGGACGAGTCGCAGGCGAGCTACGAGGGCTGGTGCCGAGATCCGGAGGCCCAGATCAACTGGCACAGCCACATCGATTTCACCTATAACCTGGTGCGCGGCTGCAACCCCGCTCCGGGCGCCTGGACCCTGGTGAACGGCAAGAAGGTCAGGCTCTTCGATGCCCGCAAGCACCTCACCCGCACGTTCTCCCAGGTCAAGGGGAAGATCGGCACGATAGCTTCGATTGACGAGAAAAGCGTGCTGGTGAGCGCCCAGGGCGGTCAACTCGAGGTCCTCACCATGCGGTTCGACGATGGCAAGAAGCTGAGCGCACCGGAATTTTGCAAGCAAGCGGGCCTCGCGGCGGGCGCACAACTCGGCGCTTGATCTTGCCGGCGCGGTCACGATAATTGCGGCGCCACTTAAACACTACATGCAGCGCCACCTAACCACTGTAAAGGGGAGTCAACGTGCGTTCCGACATTGAGATTGCGCAAGCCGCGAAGATGAAGCCGATCAGCGAGATCGCCGCAAAACTCGGCATTCCGGCATCGAGCGTCGAGAACTACGGCCACTACAAGGCCAAGATCTCCCTCGATTACATCGAGAGTCTGAAGGACAAGCCGGACGGCAAGCTGATCCTGGTCACGGCCTTAAGTCCGACGCCCGCGGGCGAGGGCAAGACCACGACCACCGTCGGCCTGGGCGATGCACTCAACAAGATCGGCAAGAAGGCGGTGATCTGCCTGCGCGAGCCGAGCCTCGGGCCGGTGTTCGGCATGAAGGGCGGCGCGGCGGGCGGCGGCATGGCGCAGGTCGTTCCCATGGAGGACATCAACCTGCACTTCACCGGCGACTTCGGCGCCATCGGTCTCGCGCACAATCTGTTGTCGGCGCTGATCGACAACCACGTCCACCACGGCAACGAGCTCGGCTTCGACGTGCGCCGGATCGCTTGGAAGCGCGTCATGGACATGAATGATCGCGCGTTGCGTGATATTACCGTCGGCCTCGGCGGTCCGGCGAACGGGTTTCCGCGCCAGGACGGATTCGACATCGTGGTGGCCTCGGAGGTGATGGCGATCTTCTGCCTCGCGCGCAACCTCACCGACTTGAAGCAGCGGCTCGGCAACATCGTCATCGGATACCGGCGCGACTTGAGCCCGATCCGCGCTCGCGACCTCAATGCGCAGGGCGCGATGACGGTGCTGCTCAAGGAGGCGCTCAAGCCGAATCTGGTGCAGACCCTCGAGAACAATCCCGCTTTCATTCACGGCGGTCCGTTCGCGAACATCGCACATGGCTGCAATTCGGTGCTCGCCACCACCACGGCGCTCAAGCTCGCGGACTATGTGGTGACCGAGGCGGGCTTCGGCGCCGACCTCGGTGCGGAAAAGTTCATCGACATCAAGTGCCGCAAATCGGGCCTGCGCCCCTCGGCGGTGGTGCTGGTCGCGACCATCCGCGCGCTCAAGTATCACGGCGGCGCCGACTTGAAGCAGATCAATACGGAGAATCTCGGTGCTCTGGAGAAGGGCATCGCGAACCTCGAGCGCCACGTGAACAACGTGCGCAACCACTACGGGTTGCCCTGCGTCGTCTCGGTGAACCACTTCACGGCGGACACCGCCGCGGAGCACGAGCTCCTGGCCAAGACCATGAAGAAGCTCGACGTCCCCCTGGTGCTCGCACGCCACTGGGCCGAGGGCGGGGCAGGAGCTGCCGATGTCGCCCGGAAAGTGGTGGAGATCGCCGACCAGGGCAAGTCGGAGTTCCGCTTCGTCTACGACGAGAAGCAGACCCTTTGGGACAAGATCAAGACGGTCGCCGCGAAGATCTACGGCGCCGCGGACATCTCGGCGGATTCGAAGATCAGGCAACAGATCGAGAAGCTGCAGACGGACGGCTATGGGCACTATCCCGTCTGCATCGCCAAGACCCAGTATTCCTTCTCCACCGACCCGGGCGCGCGCGGCGCGCCGAGCGGCCACACGGTCAACGTGCGCGAGGTGCGCCTGGCAGCCGGCGCGGAATTCGTCGTCGTGATCTGCGGCGACGTCATGACCATGCCGGGATTGCCCAAGGTACCGTCGGCGGACAAGATCGACATCGACGCCGAGGGCCGCGTGGTGGGCCTTTTCTAGAGGGTCAGCACGATCTTGCCGATGTGCTGCGAGGACTCGATCATCCGATGCGCCTCGGCGGCCTCGGCGAGCGGGAAGGTGGCATGAATAACCGGGCGGACGCGCTTCTGCTCGAGCAGCGGCCACACGTTGCGCCGTACGCCCTCGGCGACCAGCGCTTTCTGCGCGACGGTGCGTATGCGCAGCGTCGAGCCGGTGATGAAGATGCGCTTGCTCATGACGGTGTTGAGGTTGAGCTCGGTGCGCGAGCCGCCGAGCAGCGAAATCACCACGAGGCGCCCCTCGACTGCGAGGGATTCGACATTGCGCGCGAAATAGCTGGCGGCAACCATGTCGAGAATCACGTCGACGCCCTTGCCATCCGTCTCCCTGCGCACCACCTCGACGAAATCCTCGGTCTTGTAATCGATGCCGCGCGCGGCGCCGAGCCGCTCGCAGGCACGCGCCTTGTCCGGTGTTCCCGCCGTCGCGAACACGCGCGCGCCGCGCGCGGCGGCCAGCTGGATGGCCGTGGTGCCGATACCGCTGGCGCCGCCGTGGATGAGCACGGCATCGCCCGCCTTGCAGCCCCCGCGGTCGAACAGGTTGGTCCAGACGGTGAAGAAGGTCTCGGGGATCGCGGCCGCTTCGGTGAGGGACAGCCCCTTCGGCACCGGCAGACACAGCGGAGCGGCGGCAAGTGCATATTCGGCGTATCCCCCACCCGCCAAGAGCGCCGTCACCTCATCGCCGAGCGCGACGCCCGAGACTTTCGCGCCGAGCGCCACCACCTCGCCGGCGATCTCGAGACCCGGGATGTCGGAAGCCCCGGGCGGAGGCGGATATTTCCCCTCTCGCTGCATGACGTCCGGCCGATTCACGCCCGCGGCGGCCACGCGCACGAGCACCTCGCCTTCGCCGGGTTTGGGCGTCGGCCGGCGCGCAAGTTTGAGCTGCTCCGGGCCGCCCGGTGCAGCAATTTCGATCACCGTCATCTGGTCGGGGATATTCGCCATGAATCGTCCTGTCTGCTCGATGGAACCATCGTGATGGTGCATCATAATCACACTTCTGCTCCCGGAGGGCATCTCCCATGACCACGGCCTACATCACTCATGGCGATTGCCTGCGTCACGAAATGGGCCCGGGCCACCCGGAGAATCCGGAGCGGCTCAGCTCGGTGAATGAGCACATGCGCGACGCCGGTTTGCTCGAGCAATTGCGCTGCCTGGAGGCCCCGCTGGCGGCGGCGGGGGACATCAAGCGCGTGCACGCGCCGGCGTACGTCGATCTGATCTTCGAGAACGCGCCGAACGAGGGCTACGCGCAGCTCGACCCCGACACCGCGATGAATCCCTACACCCTGGCCGCTGCGCGCCGGGCCGCGGGAGCGGGAGTGCTCGCGGTCGAGGAGCTCATGGCCGGCCGCGCGCAGAACGCATTTTGCGCGGTGCGGCCGTGCGGCCACCATGCCACGCAGGCGCGCGCCATGGGATTTTGCATCTTCAACAACATCGCAGTGGCTGCCGCCTATGCGGTCGAGGGCATGGGGCTCGAGCGGGTCGCCATCGTCGACTTCGACGTGCATCACGGCAACGGCACCGAGGACATGTTCAGTGCGCCCGCGTGGCAGAGCCGCGTGATCATGGCGAGTTTTTTCCAGCACCCGTTCTATCCCGGCACGGGCACCGATCATCCCGCGCCCAACATGTTCAACGTGCCGCTGTCCGCCGGCAGCGACGGGACGGCGGCGCGGCGTGCGCTCGAGAGACATTGGCTGCCGGCGCTCGATGAGTTCAAGCCGCAGATGATTCTGATCTCGGCGGGTTTCGATGCGCACCGCGAGGACCTGTTGGGCGGGTTGGCGCTCGTCGAGGACGATTACGCGTGGATGACGCGCGAGCTGATGAAAGTGGCCGGGCAACACTCGGACGGGCGCATCGTCTCGATGCTCGAGGGCGGCTATAACCTCTCCGCTCTCGGGCGCAGCGCGGTGGCGCATGTGAAAACTCTCGCCGAGCACTGACGCGCGGCGAGTGCCCGGAGCCGCTTAGCCCGCGTCGCCGCCCGGGGGCTCGTCGGGGCGGTCGGCGGCGGATTGTGTCGCGAGCAGCTTCAGCGCCTCGCGCGGCAGCTCGTCAAGGTCCGCCTCGCCGTGCTGCTTCACGTGATCGAGCAGCTTCTGCCGCATCCGCGGCGTCCAGAACTTCGCAATGTGATTGGCTATGCCCGCGATGCCGTCCTTCGGCTCCGGCTCGGAGCGGAAGAAGTTGCCGATGTCGTTCGCCATCTGCACCAGATGCTCGGCGTTCCCGTGTGCCGCGGGCGTTTCTCGCACGGCGTCGCCGGTCAAGGCGACCGCCTACTTGGCAGCGACCGCATCGGCGGCCGCATGTTTCAATAGCGATTCCTGGGTCTCGGTGAACTCGCGGAAGCGCTTCTGCCACTCGGAGGGCTGGCTGACGCGGGTCGCCTGCACGGCGGTGACCTTGTACTCGGGGCAATTGGTGGCCCAATCGGAATTCTCGGTCGTGATCACGTTCGCCCCCGACTCGGGGAAATGGAACGTGGTGTAGACCACTCCCGGCTGCACCCGCTCGGTGACCCGGGCGCGCAGCACGGTGTCCCCCGCGCGGCTCGCGATGCCGACCCAGTCGCCCTCCGCGATGCCGCGCTCCTCCGCGTCGTGCGGATGGATTTCCAGGCGATCCTCGTCGTGCCAGCGGTTGTTCTCGGTGCGCCGCGTCTGCGCGCCGACGTTGTACTGGCTCAAGATGCGTCCCGTGGTGAGAATGAGCGGATACTTCGCATTGACCTTCTCGGCGGTGGGCACGTACTCGGTCAGCAGGAACTTGCCCTTGCCGCGCACGAACTGGCCGATGTGCATGGTGGGCGTGCCGTCCGGATGCTGCTCGTTGCACGGCCACTGGATGCTTTCCAACTCATCGATCCGCTGGTAGCTCACTCCGGTGAAGGTGGGCGTAAGCCGCGCGATCTCGTCCATGATTTCCGAAGGGTGCTTGTAGGTCATGGGGTAGCCGAGGGCGTTCGACAGCAGCTGCGTGATCTCCCAGTCGGCGTAGACCGCCTTGGGCCTCATGACCTGCCGCACGCGCGAGATGCGCCGCTCGGCGTTGGTGAACGTGCCGTCTTTCTCGAGGAACGAGGATCCCGGCAGGAATACGTGCGCGAACTTCGCCGACTCGTTCAAGAACAGGTCCTGCACGATGATGCATTCCATCGAAGTGAGCGCCGCCGTCACGTGCTGCGTGTTGGGATCGGATTGCGCGATGTCCTCGCCCTCGATGTACAGGCCCTTGAAGTCGCCGTCGAGCGCCGCCTCGAACATGTTCGGGATGCGCAGGCCGGGCTCGTTCTGCAGGCTCACTCCCCATGCGCCCTCGAACAGCGAGCGCACCTTGTCGTCGGAGACGTGGCGGTAGCCCGGAAATTCGTGCGGGAAGGAGCCCATGTCGCAGGAGCCCTGCACATTGTTCTGACCGCGCAGGGGATTCACGCCGACGCCCTCGCGGCCGATATTGCCGGTCGCCATGGCGAGGTTGGCGATACCCATCACCATGGTCGAGCCCTGGCTGTGCTCGGTCACGCCGAGTCCGTAGTAGATCGCTCCGTTGCCCGCGGTGGCATAAAGGCGCGCCGCGGCGCGCACTTCGCTCGCCGGCACCCCGGTAATTTCCTCCATCGACTCGGGCGAGTTCTTATCGAGCGATACGAACTTGCGCCACTTCTCGAAGGAGTCGACTTCGCAGCGCGCGCGCACGAAGTCCTCCTTGACCAGCCCTTCCGTCACGACGACGTGCGCGAGCGAATTGATCAAGGCCACGTTGGTGCCGGGCCGGAGCTTCAGATGATGCTGCGCCTGGATGTGCGGCGTGCGCACGAGGTCGATGGTGCGCGGGTCCGCGACGATGAGTTTCGCGCCCTGGCGCAGGCGGCGCTTCATCTGCGAGGCGAACACCGGGTGGCCGTCGGTCGGGTTCGCGCCGATCACGAAAATGACGTCCGCCTGCATCACCGAATCGAAATTCTGCGTGCCCGCCGACTCACCGAGCGTGTTCTTCAGCCCGTAGCCCGTGGGCGAGTGGCACACGCGCGCGCAGGTGTCGACGTTGTTGTTGCCGAAGCCCGCGCGCACGAGCTTCTGCACGAGATAGGTCTCCTCGTTCGTGCAGCGCGAAGAGGTGATGCCGCCGATGGAGTTGCGGCCGTACTTGGCCTGAATGCGTTTCATCTCGGAGGCTGCATAGGCGATCGCCTCCTCCCAGGACACTTCGCGCCAGGGATCCGAGATCTGCTTGCGGATCATCGGCTTCAAGATGCGGTCGGCGTGGGTTGCATAACCGATCGCGAACCGCCCCTTGACGCAGGAGTGGCCGTGGTTGGCGTGGCCATCGAGGTTCGGCACCATGCGCACGACTTCCTCGCCCTGCATCTCGGCGCGGAACGAGCAGCCCACGCCGCAGTAGGCGCAGGTCGTGGTGACGCTGTGCTCCGCTTGTCCCTTCTGAATGAGCGACTTCTCCGAGAGCGTGGCCGTGGGGCAGGCCTGTACGCAGGCGCCGCAGGACACGCACTCGGAGTCCATGAAGGACTCGTCTTGGCTCGCGGCCACTTTGGACTCGAAGCCGCGTCCCTGGATGGTGAGCGCGAAAGTACCCTGCTGCTCGTCGCAGGCGCGCACGCAGCGCGAGCACACGATGCACTTGCTGGGGTCGAATGTGAAATAGGGATTCGACTCGTCCTTCTTGGATTCGAGGTGATTCTCGCCCTGGTAGCCGTAGCGCACGTCGCGCAAGCCGACGACGCCCGCCATATCCTGCAGCTCGCAGTGACCGTTCGCGGGACAGGTGAGGCAATCGAGCGGGTGATCCGAGATGTAGAGCTCCATCACCCCGCGGCGGACGTCGGCCAGCTGCTTGTTCTGGGTGTGCACGACCATCCCTTGTGCAACCGGCGTGGTGCACGAGGCCGGCAGGCCTTTCATGCCGTCGATCTGCACCAGGCACAGGCGGCAGGAGCCGAACGCTTCCAGCGTCTCCGTGGCGCAGAGCTTCGGAATCTTGACGTCGGAGAGCGCCGCAGCGCGCATCACCGAAGTACCCTCGGGCACTGTGACCTCGCGGTCGTCGATGGTGAGGGTGACGAGCTTCTCGCCAGTCCGCTCCGGGGTGCCGTAATCGTGCTCGACAATAGATAACATCGGGGGAACCTCTATTCGATGAATCTGTCAGGCCGAGGCCTGAGCGCTCTTGGTTTTGACAAAATCCTCGGGAAAATGGTTCAAGCACGAGATCACCGGGTAGGGCGTGAGGCCCCCCAGCGCGCACAGCGATCCATAGGTCATGGTCTCACACAGATCACGCAGGAGCACCTCTTGCGCGCCCGCGTTCTCGCCGGCTACCAGACGATCGATGACCTCGACGCCGCGCGTCGAACCGATGCGGCAGGGCGTGCATTTGCCGCATGACTCGATGGCGCAGAACTCCATCGCGTAGCGCGCCTGCGCGGCCATATCCACCGTGTCGTCGAACACCACGATGCCGCCATGGCCGAGCATCGCTGATCGCGAGGCGAACGCCTCATAATCGAGCGGCGTATCGAACTGCGACTCGGGCATGTAGGCCCCCAGAGGGCCGCCGACCTGTACCGCGCGGATAGGCCGGCCGCTCAGCGTGCCGCCGCCGTATTCGTAGAGAATCTCGCGCAGAGTCATGCCGAAGGCGACCTCGATCAGACCGCCGCGCTTGACATTGCCCGCAAGCTGCAAGGGCAGGGTGCCGCGCGAGCGACCCATGCCGAAGTTCTTATAGAACTCCGCACCGCGGTCCAGAATGATCGGCACAGAGGCGAAGGTGATCACGTTGTTGATGACGGTCGGCTTGCCGAACAGCCCGGCAAGCGCCGGCAGTGGGGGCTTGAAGCGCACTTGCCCGCGCTTGCCCTCGAGCGACTCGAGGAGCGAGGTCTCTTCCCCGCAAATATAGGCGCCCGCGCCCGTGCGCACTTCGAGATCGAACGGTCGGCCGCTGCCATGGACGTTTCCGCCGAGGAAGCCGGCCTGGTATGCGGCCTGGATGGCGGCCTCGAGCGCGCGCCGGGCGTCCGGGTACTCCCAGCGCAGGTAGATGTAGCCGCGGTCGGCGCCGGTGGCGAGACCCGCAATGGTCATGCCCTCGATGAGCACGAAGGGATCGCCTTCCATCACCATCCGGTCGGAAAAAGTGCCCGAATCGCCCTCGTCGGCGTTGCAGACGACATACTTTTGGCCGCCCGGAGCACCGAGCACCGTCTTCCACTTGATCCCGGCGGGGAACGCTGCACCGCCGCGGCCGCGAAGTCCCGACGCGGTTACGCGCTCGACGATCTGCGCGGGGGTGAGGGCGAGCGCGGCTTTGAGGCCGCGGTACCCATCGTGGGCGAGATAGTCATCGAGCGACCTGGGATCGGTGATGCCCACGCGTGCGAAGGTCAATCGCTGCTGACGCTCGAGATAGGGAATTTTCTCGGTCGGGCCGTGAGCGAGCGGGTGCTCCGGGGCCTGTCCCCCCGCTCCTTGGAGCGCCTCCAGCAAGCTTGCGGCATCGTGCGCCTGCACGGGGCCGTACGCGTGGCGCCGGCCCGCCACCTCGAGCTCGACCATCGGCTCGAGCCATAACAGGCCGCGCGATCCGTTGCGAATGAGCTGTATTTCGAGGCCCCGGCGCGCCGCTTCCGCCGCGAGCGCATGCGCCGTTGCATCGGCGCCCATGGAGCGAGACGCCGCGTCGCAGGGGACGTAGACCTTGAGCGTGCTCATCGCGCCTCGGCCCGCAGCGACTGCATGAGCTCGTCGAAACGCTCGGGAGAGACGCGGCCCTTCAGTTCCTCGTCGATCATGAGGGCCGGTCCCAGGGCACAATTGCCCAGGCAATACACCGGCTCGAGCGTCACCGCCCCATCCGCGCTCGTTCCGTGGAAATCGACGCCCAGGCTGCGCTTGGCATGCCGCTCGAGCGCCGCCGCGCCGAGCGACTGGCAGGCTTCCGCACGGCACAAATGCACCACGTGCCGGCCGCCCCGCTGGGTGCGGAAATAGTGGTAGAAAGTGACCACCCCATGGACCTCGGCCCGCGACAGGTTGAGCGCCTTGGCGATCAACTCCAAAGCGTCAGCCGGCACGAACCCGATGGCGCCCTGAACCGCGTGCAGAACGGGGAGCAGCGCCCCCGGCTTGTCCTGCCACTCGTGGCAGGCTTGCTGTACCGCCGCCTGCTCCCCGTCGGTGAGCGAGGAGGGCCGCTCGACCTTGATGGGAATCACTCGTCGGGAGTCGTTAGCCATGCGTTATCCGGGTCGTTTCGACAGCCATCATAGCCTGATATATTACGCCTAAACAGCGCCTTCAGCCCGTTAGGGTGCGCACAAAACCGACCCGAATGCGACAGACCCGCTCACGGACGCCACCGCCACCCGCCGCGGTACCGCAAGGCACCCCCCGCTTGGCGAGTCGATTATGGAATAGCGGCTGAGGAAGTTGACTGCTTCGTGATGCCGGGATTGGCGTGCGCGTATGGGATGCGCGTATAAGATGCAACGTATAAGTCGCACCCATGCGCAGGCTCTGAACCATGAACTATTCGGGCCGATATCGACAATCTCACTCGCTCCTCGCTTGGGGCACGGCGGGTCTCGCCGGCGCGCTGCTCCTCCTCGGTCCGCGGGCGGCGCCCGGAATCGTGCAGGCGCTCGCTCCCCCCGGCAGTGCTCAGCCGGCCCCCGTCTCCGAGGACGCGATCAATCAGCTGGCCGATGTGATGGTCGAGGCCCGCGAGCCACGTTACGTCGCGCCGACGCAGCGCGATCAGATCGGGCGCATCTGGGCCCCGGTGCGCATCAATGGCCGTGGACCCTTCCGCCTCGTTCTCGATACGGGTGCGACCAGCTCGGGGGTGACGGCCATGGTGGCTCTCGCACTCGGCCTACCGCTCCATGACTCCCCGCCCGTCATGCTGCGCGGGGTGACCGGCGAGGCCACCGTGCCGACCATCCGGGTCGACACGTTGAGCGTGGGCGATATCGCCGTCGACTCACCGCTCTTACCCATAGTGCCCGATGCGCTGGGAGGCGCCGAAGGCGTGCTGGGCTCCGAAGGGCTCAAGAACAAGCGCATCTTCATCGACTTCCGTCATGACAAGATCGCCATCACTTACTCGCGCGACGAGCGCCCGCCGCACGGGTTTTACACCGTGCCGTTCCGGCTGATCCGGGGCCAGCTCATCGTCGTCGAGGCGATGGTGGGCACGGTGCACACGCGTGCGATCATCGATACCGGCGGTCAGACCACCATCGGCAACACAGCGCTCCGCAGCGCATTGAACGAACACAGTTTCATGTACCACGGCAAGCCCGACCGGATCATCGGCGCGACCTTGGCCGAGGAGCAGGGAGAGCTCATCGGGACGCCCGCAATCGCCATGGGGCCCATCGTGATACGCGACTCGGGTGTGACGTTCGCCGACGTCTACATTTTCAAGCATTGGAAGATGGTCGGCGAGCCGGCATTGATGATCGGCATGGACGCCCTCGGTACGCTCGACACGCTCATCATCGACTACCGCCGCAAGGAGCTGCAGATTCGCACGGCCGCCGCACGCGGCTAGGCGCGGCCGGCTGGGCGCGGCCGGCTAGGCGCTGATTTTTTGCGGCACTTACGCCAGAATGGGCGGGTGGGCGTCACGGGGGTCCGATGGTGAATAAGCCGATGATCGGTGTTGCGGCCGTGGTGCTGGTCGTAGGCGTGGGAATTGCGTATTACTTCCACGGCCGCAGCGCCCTGCCTACCTCCGAGCCGACCGCGGTGCCGCCGCCGGCCGCCGGCGGCGAGCCCCCGATCGAGCACCCGGTGCCGGGCTCGGCCTCTTCCCAGTCCGCACCGCTCCCCCCGCTGAACGCCAGCGACCTGGCCATGAAGGATGCGCTCAGCGCCTTGGTCGGCGCCAACGCCATGCAGTACGTGGTCCCGGAGGATATCGTCCGTCACGTGGTGGTCACCATCGACAACCTGCCGCGTCAGAAGGCCCCCGCCGCGAAACGGCCGACCGTCGCGGTCCAGGGTTCGTTCCTCGTGGAGGGAGATGAGCTGCACGCCACGCTCGATCCGAAAAATTTCACGCGCTATGACCCGATGGTGAACGTCGTGCGCCAGCTCGACATGCAGCGCGTCGCGGATACGTACATCCACTTCTATCCCTTGTTCCAAAGCGCGTACCAGAACCTCGGATATCCGAACGGTTATTTCAACGATCGGCTGGTGCAAGTGATCGATTCGCTGCTTGCGACACCCCAGCTCAGCGGTCCCATCGAGCTCTCTCGCCCCAACGTGCTGTACACCTTCGCCGACCCGAAGCTCGAGGCACTGCCCGCCGGCGAGAAACTGCTCCTGCGCATGGGTCCGGACAACGCAGCGGTCGTCAAAGGCAAGCTCAAGGAACTGCGCGCCATCGTCACGGCAGCGCCGCCCAAGCACTGACCGCGTCATTCATAGAATCGGGTCATTCATAGAATAGAACGGGGGATGGCATGAACAATACGACGGCCGTGGCGGACGTTCCGTTGGCGAAGGCGGCGGCGCCCAATCAATGGCTGGTGATCGGCGCATCCTCGCTCGGCACGGTGTTCGAGTGGTACGACTTCTATATCTACGGATTGCTCGCCACCATCCTCACCTCGCAGTTCTTCTCGGCCGTGAACGAGGTCACCGGTTTCATCTTCGCGCTGGCAACCTTCGCCGCCGGATTTGCGGTCCGTCCTTTCGGCGCGCTGGTGTTCGGCCGGCTCGGCGATCTGGTGGGACGCAAGCATACCTTTCTCATCACCATGAGCATCATGGGCAGTGCCACTTTCCTGGTCGGCTTGCTGCCGAGCTACGCCTCCGTCGGCATATGGGCGCCCATCGCGCTCGTACTGCTGCGGTTGTTGCAGGGCCTCGCGCTCGGCGGCGAATACGGCGGCGCGGCGACCTACGTGGCGGAGCATGCGCCGCCGGGCAAACGCGGGCTCTACACGAGCTGGATCCAGACCACCGCCACGCTCGGCCTGTTCGCGGCCCTGCTCGTGGTCATCGGTACGCGCACCGGCATGGGCGAGGATGCCTTCAAGGCGTGGGGCTGGCGCATTCCGTTTCTGGCCTCGCTGCTGCTGTTGATCGTCTCGCTCTGGATCCGCATGAAGCTCGACGAGAGCCCCGTGTTCATGAGCATGAAGCGAGCAGGCACCACCTCCAAGGCGCCGCTCGCGGAGGCTTTCGGCCGCTGGAGCAATTTGAAGATCGTGTTGATCGCGCTCTTGGGCGCGGTGATGGGACAGGCCGTCGTGTGGTACACGGGACAGTTCTACGCGCTGTTCTTTCTGGAGCGGATACTGCGCGTCGACGGTGCGACCACCAACATTTTGACCGCCATCGCGCTTGCGCTCGCGACTCCCGCGTTCATTTTCTTCGGCTGGCTGTCGGATCGAATCGGCCGCAAGCCCATCATCCTCGCCGGATGCCTGATCGCGGCGCTCACTTACACGACGCTGTTCCACGCGCTCACTCTTTACGCCAATCCCGCGTTGGCCGCAGCGCAGGCGCGGGCCCCGGTCACCGTCATTGCCGATCCGGCGCAATGCTCCGTGCAGTTTGACCCGGTCGGCAAGAACAAATTCGACTCGAGGTCCTGCGACATTGCGAAGAGCTTCCTCGCCAAGGCCGGCGTCTCCTATCAGCGCGTCGACGCACCGCCGGGAAGCGTCGCGCAGATCAAGGCGGGCGAGACGACGCTCACGGCGCCCGATCCGCGCCAGCTCACCGGCGCGGATCGCAAGGCGGCGATTGCGGAGTTTCAGGGCTCGGCGAAGAAGGCGTTGACGGCCGTCGGTTATCCCGACAAGGCGGACGCGGCGAGCATCAACAAGCCGATGGTGGTGCTGATTCTCTTCGTGCTGGTGCTCTACGTGACCATGGTGTACGGACCCATTGCCGCGCTCCTGGTCGAGCTCTTTCCCGCGCGTATCCGCTACAGCGCAATGTCCTTGCCTTATCACATCGGCAACGGCTGGTTCGGCGGATTCCTGCCGACGATCGCCTTTGCAATGGTGGCGGCGACGGGCGATATCTACTATGGACTCTGGTATCCCATCGTGATCGCCGCTTTGACCGTGGTGCTGGGCCTGTTCTTTCTGCCGGAGACCTTCAGGCGCCCGATCGCCGAGTGAGAGGCCGGTAACAGTAATAAGCGCAAAACTACGCAAGACTCACGCGGCTTAAGGCTCGCGGCGGTCGTTACATTTGCTTCACGGAGCTAGCCGCGTCGCGGAGCCTCACGTTATATGCCGAAGGAACGGCTCGTTCAATCGACGCCGCCGATAAACCATTCAAAGGACAGTCACATGTCGAAACTGGGAAACATTCGCGCGAGCCTGACGGTTCGCGTAGCGCTCTACGCATCGGTCGCGGCGGTCAGCATGCTGGCCGGCTGCGTGGCTACGGTGCGGGTGCCGCAGCCCGCCGTTTATGTGCCGCCTCCGCCACCCCCGCCGCCGCCGCCGTCCGCCTCGATCGAGGTCGCGACCCCGGGAGTGTCGATCGAGGTGCAAGCCACCGAGCCGCCGCCGCCCATCCCCGATTATCAGCAGCCGCCTTGCCCCGAGGATGGCTGGTTGTGGACACCCGGATACTGGGCCTTCTCGACCGGCGGCTATTACTGGATTCCGGGCACGTGGGTCGCGCCGCCTGTGGTCGGTGTGCTGTGGACGCCGGGATATTGGGGATTCGTCGGCGGGGTCTATCGGTTCAATGCCGGATACTGGGGACCGCACGTCGGATTCTATGGCGGCGTCAACTATGGCTTCGGCTACGGCGGAGTCGGCTTCGGCGGCGGCAGGTGGGCCGGCGGCCATTTCTCCTACAACACGGCGGTGGTGAACGTGAACACGACGGTGATTCATAACACCTACGTGAACAAGACGGTCATCAACAACGTCACCGTGAACCGCGTGAGCTACAACGGCCCGGGCGGTGTCGCGGCCCAGCCGACGCCTGCGGAGAGGGCGGCGGCGAGCGAGCCGCACACGGCCCCGACTTCGTTGCAAACCCAGCATCTGCATGAAGCGCTGCGCAACCCCCAGCTCTCGGCCAAGGCCAACGGCGGACATCCGGCCATTGCCGCGACCGCACGTCCTGCCGCGTTCAGCGGACCGGGAGTGGTGGGCGCGAAGGGTGCGCCGCCGCTCAAGCCCGTGACGCCCCCGGCGCACACGCCGCCCGCGAATGCGGCGCGTCCGATGGAGCACGAAGAAGCGCGGCCGACCGAGCCCGGGCATCCGCAGACCACGGCGCCCAAAGCTCCGCTCGCCAATGCGGCGCACGCGCCGCCGCCGGCGGCGCGTCCAGGGGCGCCGAAGCCCGCGGTGAAAGCGGCACCGAAACCGGCGCCGAAGCCGGCGGCAAAGCCGAAACCCGAGAAGAACGAAAAGAACGAGAAGCCGTAAGGCCCGTCTCGCTCCAAGTCGCGCCCGCGCCGGCTACCGCGCCGGCCCGGGCGCGATCTTTACGAGCGGAATATCCACGAAGCTCGCCAGCGGGCCGGCGCCGTCGAATACCTTGATGGTGGCCTTCTGATAATCCGCAGGCTTCGCGAAGAAAATGTTCGGCACATAGGACTGCGGATTGCGATCGTAGAGAGGAAACCAGCTCGACTGCACCTGCACCATCACCCGGTGCCCGGGCAGGAACACATGATTGGCGGTCGGCAGGGCGAAGCGGAACACTTGAGTCTTGCCCGAGGGAATGGGCTTCGGATCGCTGAAAGAGTCGCGGTAGCGTCCGCGCAGGATGTCCGCGCAGATCATCAGCTGATAGCCGCCCAACTTCGGGTCGCGCCCCACCTCATCCGGATACACGTCGATCACCTTCACCACGAAATCGCCGTCGCTGCCGGTCGTCGAGGCGACGAGATTCGCGATCGGCTCCCCGCTCATCTTCAGCGGCGCCTCGAGCGGCGGCGTGGTGAAGCTCAACACGTCGGTGCGGGCCGCGGCATTGCGCTGATCGCTCACCAGCCAGCTCTGCCAGGTCGATTCGCCTTCGTCCTCGATGTGAATCGGTCTCGGTAGGTAAGGCACGGGCTTCGCAGGGTCGGACACATAGGCCTCGAACCCCACGCCGCGAGGCGCCGTGAAACCCAAGCCCCCACCGGGCTGCAAATAGAGCTTCTGGCGCGCAATGCTGCACGCGGCGGGGCAACCTGCCGGCCAGGCGGGCAGGTCCTCCCATCGATTGGTGCCGCTTTCGAATGCAGTGACCGGCGCGATGGAGAGCGGCGGCGCCTCGTCCTTCAAGAAATGGTCGAGAAAGGGCCGCAGCACATGCAAGCGAAAGTAGGCCGCCGTGTCGCTGCCCCATTTGATGTCGCCGATGCGATCGCCCTCGAGACGCTCCTGGTGGTGAAACCACGGGCCCAACACCAGATATAAGTTGGCTTGATCGGGATGGTGCGCCTTGAGCGACTTGTAGAGGGCGATATTGCCGTAGATGTCCTCCTGGTCCCACAGGCTGTGTACCAGCATGGTCGGAACGGCGAGGCCTTGCTCGCCGAGGATTTTGTCGAGCGCCTGATCCTTCCAGAATGAATCGTAGGCGGGGTGGCTCATCACCTTGGCGTTGAAACCCACCTGGTCGAGACCGTGGAGCCTGGCCATGTCGCCGGCGGAGCCGGCGGCGAGCCAGCTGTCGTAATCGTCGTAATGATCCGACCACCAATGGAGATCGCTGTTGCGCGTCGCCTCTTGGTCGTGGAAGTAGACGAGGCTGTCTTGCCGAAAGGCGCCGTTGTGGAACCAATCATCCCCCATCCAGCCGTCTACCATGGCATTGATCGGCACCGCCGCGCGCAGCGCGGGGTGCGGATTCACGAGCGCCATGAGCGAGGTGAACCCGTCGTACGAGATTCCGAGAATCCCGACCTTGCCGTTCGATTCGGCCACGTTCTTCACCAGCCAGTCGATCGTGTCGTAGGTGTCGGTGGAGTGATCCACAGCGGTCGAGTTGAGCGGCCCGTGCAACGGACGGGTCATGACGTAGTCGCCCTCGGAGCCGTGCTTGCCGCGGATGTCCTGCAGCACGCGAATGTAGCCGCCGTTCACCACCGCGTCGTCGGCGACATCGGTGCTGTCGATGAGCGCCCCGAGATGAGCGCTGGCTCCCTTCTCGATACGCTCCGTTGCGCCGTAGGGCGTGCGGGTCAACAAGATCGGCGCTGCGTGCGCGCCGCGCGGAATCAGGATCACGGTTTTGAGTTTCACACCATCGCGCATGGGAATCATGACCTGGCGCTCGACGTAGTCGAACGTGTCGGCGTGCGGGGTGAAAGTCTCGGGCATTTCGCTCGGGAGGCCGGCAGCGTTCGGGGACTGCGGGCCTGTGACGGCGGACTGCGCGGCCGGCAGGCTGGCTGCAAACAACAAGAAGGCGCCGAGGCGCGGAATGGTCGAGAACATGGAGCACCCCGTCGAACCGCACCCATTGCGGCGCCGAAGTTTCGCCCATCGACAACTCCGCTGCAATGCGGGGACGCCCCGAGGGCGCATCCCGGGCGGATGGGTATCGGGGAGGCGCGGCGGCGCGGTTGCAGCTATCCCTGACAGGGCGCATGATCATATCGATCGTATTCGACCGTTTGACATATGAGGCGAGGGTGCCGGGCTGGCGCCGTCAGCGGAGGACCTTAGAACATGAATTCCTTATCCGTCGCGGTAGCCGATGGCGTTGCGACCCTCAGCATTCAGCGGCCGCAAACCAGCAACGCGATCGACATCTCCATCATTCGCGCGATGCATCTCGCGCTCGATCAACTTCAGAAAGGTGATAGCGGCGCGCGAGCGGTGGTCCTCACCGGCAGCAACGACGTCTTTTGCAGCGGATTGGACCTGCACTCGATCGACCTGAAGACCCAGCAGGCCCGCCAACGAGCGCATTTCGAGATGCGCCGCTTCATGGATCCCCTGATCCTGCGCCTCAGCGGATTCCGTTTCCCGATCGTGGCCGCCGTCAACGGTGCCGCGGTCGGCGCGGGAATGAGCCTTGCGCTTGCGAGCGACATTATCGTGGTCGGCGAGAGTGCCTATTTCTGCCCCTCCTTCGCACGGCTCGGCCTGGTGCCCGACGCCGGCATCACGTTTCATCTGGCGCGGCGCATCGGCGGGGGGCGCTCCCTGTCCGCCCTGATGCTGGCCGAGAAGATCAACGCCAAGCAGGCGCTCGATTGGGGATTGGCCTACGCCGTGGTGCCGGATGCCGAGGTGGTCGCGCGTGCGCAAGAGGTGGCGCGGCGTCTCGCGAGCGGCCCGTGCGCCGTGCTCGGACAGATCCGCTCGCTCCAAACCTCGAGCTTCGATAATTCACTGCAGGAGCAGCTGCGCGCCGAGCGCAGCGCGCAGGAGATGACCCTCGAGACCCACGACTGCGTCGAGGGCGTGCGCGCGTTCTTCGAGAAGCGCGAGCCGCACTTCTCCGATCACTGACGCCGGCGCGCCGCGGCGCGCAGAATCGCGCGGCTAGCCGAATGCCTCGCTGAGGGCGCGTATGTCCGCGGGCGTCGTGCGGCAACATCCGCCGATGAGGCGAGCGCCCGCTGCAACCCACTGCCTGGCCTCAGCCGACGAGGAATGTGCAGCGGGCCCGAGCCATCGCTTCGCATGCCCATCGTAACGCTCCCCCGAGTTGGGATAGGCCACCAGCGGCTTCGCCGCGCGCTCCCGCATCCGCTCGAGCAGCTGGGACACGTGTTCCGGTGCCGTGCAGTTCACGCCGATCGCGACGACCCGGCGATGCTGGGAGAGCGCCTGCGCGCAGCTGCCGATGTCTTCACCTTCGCTGTTGCGCGTACCGTCCCGGCAAGAGAAACACAGCCAAGCGGTCATGCCGGGGTGCTCGTCGAGGAGCTCGGCCAGAACCAGGGCCTCCTGCAGGCACGGCAGGGTCTCGAAGGCGAGCACATCCGCCCCTGAGCGGGCGAGCACCTCGAGCCGCGGCCGATGGAACTCGGCAAGCTCCCGGTCGGTGAGCCCGTAACGTCCTCGATATTCGGAGCCATCCGCCCGCATCGCCCCGTAGGGTCCGACGGAGGCGGCGATCAACAGGAGCGGCTGCGAGCCGGAGGGCAGGCTCGCGCGATATTCGTCGCGCGCCTCGCGGGCGAGCGACACGGCCTCGAGCATCAGGCGAGCGGCGCGGCCGCGCTCGATGCCGCATCTGGCGAATCCCTCGAACGTTGCCTGATAGGTCGCGGTGGTGGCGACTTGCGCGCCCGCCCGGAAGTAATCGAGGTGCACCTGGCGGATGAGCTCGGGGCGCTCGAGCAGACATTTCGCCGACCACAGGGGATCGGACAGATCCGCCCCGCGCCGCTCGAGCTCCGTCGCGAGCGCGCCGTCCAGGACGACCACGGATCGCGCCCGCAGGAGCTCGCCGATGGGATCAGACGTTGAGACGGCGGCTGCCACTCAAGTAGCCGCTGCCGGCGAGGTAATAGCGCAGGCGGGCGTCGGCACCCTTGGTGAGGCCGATGCGCACGCTTTCTCCGATCCGGCCGACCTCGCTTTCGTCGCTCCCGATCCAGAGCTCGCCGCGGCGAAACAGGTCGATGCCGTCGTGCCGGCGATCGACGCCCAGAGCCGCCGCCACGCGGCCCGGACCGCGCGCGATGTCGGCGATGCGTACGCTCTCGCGTCCCTGCCGCATGCGCTCGATTCCGGACAACGGCTCGAACGCCCGCAACAGGACGCCTTCGCCGGTGCCACTGCCCCCGCTCGACACGTTGAGCATCCAGGAAGTGCCGTAGCACAGGTAGACGTAAGCGTGTCCCACGTCGAGAAACAGCGAGCGGTTGCGCGCCGTCATGCCGCGAAATGCGTGGCACGCCGGATCGCCTTGCAGATACGCCTCGGTCTCGACGATGCGTCCCGTGACGAGCCGTGTGCCGAAGCGGCGCACGAGGACTTTGCCCAGTAAATGCCGGGCGAGCGCGACGGTATCGCGGGGGACACGGCTGCGCTCGAGCGGGACGGGCTCTGCGAGCGGGCGCTGCCGGACGATGGATTCAACCGCGCTCACGAGTCTCCTCGAATGCTACTCTCACGCACCTGCCGAGCTGATTATTGTGACCCCGCCCTTCCGATTCAAGCCTCCCACCCTGGCGCTCCGCGCGAGCTTGATTCCGCTCGCCGCGCTGCTCGTGGCCATGGTGAGCGTGCAAATTGGCGCCGCGCTCGTGAAAGGCCTGTTTCCGCGGGTCGGCGTCGCGGGCGCCACCACGTTGAGGCTCGCGCTTGCGAGCCTGATGCTGCTCGCCGTCTGGCGGCCGTGGCGCAGGCTCCCGAAGGCACGCGAGACTCGCAGCCTCCTCATCTATGGCGCGGCGATGGGGGTCATGAATCTCTGCTTCTACTCGGCCCTCGCCCGCATACCGCTCGGCATCGCGGTCGCGCTCGAGTTCACCGGTCCGCTGGCGGTCGCGATGGCCGCCTCGCGCCGCGCGGTCGATTTCGTGTGGGTCGCGCTCGCGGCTCTCGGCCTGGTTGCGCTGTTGCCCTTGGGGCTCGGGCATGCGCCCTTGTCACCCTCCGGCGTTGCATTCGCGCTCGCGGCCGGCGCGTGCTGGGCGCTTTATATCGTGTTCGGCCAGAAAGCGGGCGCTCTGCACGGCGGAATGAGCACGGCGCTCGGAACCGTGATCGGAGCCATCGTGATAACGCCCGTCGGCCTCGTTCAGGCGAGCGCGGCGCTCTTCGATCCCACGATCTTGGCGGTAGCGTGCGGGGTCGCGCTGCTGTCGAGCGCGCTGCCCTACTCGCTGGAGATGTTCGCGCTCACGCGCCTGCCGACGCGCACCTTCGGCGTGCTGATGAGCGCCGAGCCGGCGCTCGGCGCGCTCTCCGGCTGGTGCTTTCTGCACGAGAGCCTGTCGCTCGTGCAGTGGGCCGCCGTCGCGAGCATCATGCTCGCCTCGGCAGGAAGCGCCGTCACGAGCCGCCGGGGTGCTCCACCCACGGCCTGACGCGGCGTCCACGGCCTGACGCGGCGCTAGCCGATGAGACGAACGGCCAGATAGAGAAGCGCCGCGCCGGCGAGCGTCATCACCGTGGTGAGCAGCTTCGGATGGGCGTGGAAACTCTCGGGAATGAGATCGCTGGCGCCGATGTAGAGAAAGAAGCCGCCGAACAGCGCGAGCGCGACGCCGAAACGATCGGTCGGCAAGGTCCACAAGCGAGTTGCGGCTATGCCGACGGCCGGGGCCGCCGCATCGACGAGCAGCCAGCGAAAGCCGCGCGCACGCTCGCCGCCGTTACGCAGCACCATGTTCATCGTGTTGACGCCGTCCGAGAAATCGTGCGTGAGCACCGCGGCGGCGACGATGAGGCCGACGGCGCGGGACCCCTGGAATGCAAATCCGATCGCGACCCCGTCGAGCAGGCTATGCGCGCACAGCACCAGCGCGCCGGCGTACGCGCGCGGCGGCGCATCGCCGTGAATGAGCAGCATGCGGTCGAGCACGAGATAGATGAGAAAGCCGAGCGCGCTCCACGCGAGAATAGACGCGGCAGACTGGAAGTTTCGGGCCGTATCGATTGCCTCCGGTAGCAAATCGAAGAACGCCACGCCGATCACTGCGCCCGCGCTGAATCCCAGAATCAAGTGCAGCTTGTCGCGCAATCCGAGCGCGAGCAATCCTCCCGCAAGGGTGCTCACGAAGGCGGCGACTGCGATGGCTAAGAGAAGCATTGCGATTTTCCCACGGCGCAGGCAACGTGCCCCGGGCCTACGGAGTATATTGTCGCCCATCGCAAAAGCTTTGGAGGCATCGTGAGCTACGAGGCATATCATAAACGGAAAATCGGCAATCACGAGCTGAAACCCGAGACGCAGATGATGGGTTATGGATACGACCCATCGTTGTCCGAAGGATCGCTCAAGCCGCCGGTGTTCTTGACCTCGACGTTCGTATTCAAGACGGCGCAGGACGGCAAGGATTTCTTCGACTACAGCTCGGGACGCCGCGTGCCCACCGCGGGCAAGCAGGCGGGTCTCGTGTATTCGCGCTTCAACAATCCCAACCTCGAGGTGCTCGAGGACCGGCTCGCCCTGTGGGAGCGCGGCGAGACGGCGGCCGTGTTCTCGAGCGGCATGTCCGCCATCTCGACGGCTCTGTGGGCGCACGTGCGGCCGGGCGATGTGATCCTGATGAGCCAGCCCTTGTACGGTGGGACAGAGACCTTGATCGACAAGACGCTGCCCGCCTTCGGCGTGAGAGCGGTGAGCTTCACCGCAGGCCACGATCGCGACCCCGTCACGCAGGCGGCCGAGCGTGCGCGGGCGCTCGCGCGCGAGAAGGGCGGCCGCGTCTGCCTCATCATGACCGAGACGCCCGCAAATCCGACCAACAGCCTGGTCGATCTTGCGCTCATGCGCGAGGTTTCCGAGAAGATCGGCAAGGAGCAGGGCGGAACGCGGCCTCCGGTGCTGGTGGACAACACCTTCCTCGGCCCCGTCTTCCAGCGCCCGCTCGCGCACGGCGCGGATATCGTGCTCTATTCCTTGACCAAATACGTGGGCGGCCACTCCGATCTGGTGGCCGGCGGTGTGGTCGGCGCTCGCAGTGCGGTCGATCCGATCAAGCGACTGCGCGGCGCGCTCGGCACGCAGCTCGATCCCAACACCGCCTGGATGATCATGCGCTCGATGGAGACACTGTCCCTGCGCATGCACCGCTCCGCGCAGAATGCGGCGCTGGTGGCCAAATACTTGAGCAATCACCCGAAGATCGCGGACGTCAACTATCTCGGGTTCCTCGCCGCCGCCGATCCGCGCAAGGCGGTATTCAACAAGCAATGCGAAAGCGCGGGATCGACCTTCGGCTTCTCGGTGAAAGGCGGCGAGGCGGAGGCGTTCCGGCTGCTCGACGGGCTGCAGGTCATCAAGCTCGCGGTGAGCCTGGGCGGCACCGAGACGCTCATCTCACACCCGGCGAGCACCACGCATTCGGGCGTGCCCAAAGAGACGCGCGAGCGCATCGGCATCGCGGAGGGCTTGATCCGGATCTCCGTGGGCATCGAGGATGCCGGCGATCTCATCGCGGATCTGGAGGAGGCGTTGAAGGCGGTCTGAGGGGGCGCCGAGCCGGGCGGCCCTCGCCGGCGCGCTCACCGCGGCCGCTGCGCGCCGCAGCGCCTGCGCGCGGCTGGCCAGGAACAAACGGGGATGAACGCGCGATGTACAAACGGATTGGGCTGGTCCTCGCGGTGCTGCAGGCGACGGCATGGTGTGCTTCCGGACACGCCGAGGGAGGGTCTCCGACCGATCTCTCGCCCATCGTGGTCACGGCTACCCGCGTCGCCGAATCGAGCTTCGACGTTGCCGCCTCCGTCGATCTGGTCGGCCGGGCGGAGATCCAGCAGGGTCAGCTCGAGGAGAACATTTCGGAGTCCTTGATGACGGTGCCGGGCGTGTCCGCCGAGAGCCGGCAGAACTACGCCCAGGACGTGCAGCTCTCGGTGCGCGGCTTTGGCGCGCGATCGAGCTTCGGGGTGCGCGGCGTGCGGCTCTACTCTGACGGCATCCCGGGAACCATGCCGGACGGGCAGGGCCAGTTCTCGCAGTTCGACCTGGGGTCCGCCGATCGCATGGAGGTGCTGCGCGGACCGTTCTCGGCGCTCTACGGCAACTCCTCGGGCGGGGTGATCTCTCTGTTCACCGAGGAAGCGCCGTCCGGCTACTTCATCGACGGGACCGCGCAATACGGTACTTTCAACACCCAGCGCTATGCGCTGAAGACGACCGGTGAGGAGGGCATCGTCAACTACGTGGTGGATGCCGTGCACTTTCAGACCGAGGGCTATCGCTATCACAGCAAGGCCGAGCGCGAGAACGTCAACAGCGTGCTGCGCCTCACGTTCAATGAAGCCGTCAAGCTCACCCTGGTCGGCAACGCCATCCAGACACCCTTCGTGCAAGATCCGCTCGGGCTCACGCAGGCTCAGGTCGTCTCGAACCCGAGCCAGGCCGGCACGGGAGCCGTGCAGTACAACACGCGCAAGTCGCTCAATCAGGAGCAGGCCGGCGCCATCCTCGACTACACCGTGAGCCCGGAGGACGCGCTCTCGACCACGATCTACGCGGGGCGTCGCGCCACCGTGCAATTTCAATCCATCCCGCAGGCGGTGCAGGAGAAAGAGCCTCTTTATCCGGGCGGCGTCATCGACTTGAGGCGCGCTTTTTACGGCGTCGACTCGCATCTCACCGACGAGCGCGCTTGGGGCGCGATGCACCTTCAAACCGTGGGAGGCGTCGCCTACGACGATCTCGAGGAGACGCGCTTCGGCTATCTCAACTATGTCGGCGATGAGCTCGGCGTCGAGGGCGCGGTACGCCGCGACCAAGCGAATCATGTGTACGACGTCGATCAGTACTTGCAATCGCAGTGGGATCCGGACGCGCTTTGGCGCGTGACCGCAGGCGTGCGCAACAACCTGGTCGAGGTGAGCTCGAACGATCACCTGCCGGGTACCACGGATCCGCACTCGAGCGTGCGCTACACCGCCGTGAGTCCCGTGGGCGGTGTCGTGTTCCATGCGGCCCCCGAGGTCAATCTATATGCCTCCTACGGCAAGGGCTTCGAGACCCCGACACTGAACGATCTCGCGTACCGTTCCGTCAACGGGAGCCTTCCCGGACTGAACATCGCGCTCAAGCCCGCGCGCAGCAACAACTACGAGGTGGGGATCAAGGCAGGCACGGGCGCCGTGCGCGCCGAGCTCGCCGGTTTCTACATCGAGACCCACGACGAGCTCGCGGTGCTGCAGAACTTCAACGGCCGCGCGGTCGAACAGAACATCGGCAATACCGCCCGCCACGGTGCCGAGCTCGCCGTCGACGCCGATTGGATCGGCGGTTTCTCCGCGCGGGCGGCCTACACCTACATCCGCGCCGTCGTGGGACAGGCGTACCAGACCTGCGTCGGCAGCCCCTGCCTGCCCACCACGGTCGAGCCCGGCAGCTACCTGCCCGCCGTCCCGCACAACGACCTGTACCTGGGACTCACTTGGAGCTATGCGCCGGCTGGGTTCTCCACGACTCTGGAGGAGCAGGCGCGCGCGGGGATTTTCGCCGACGATCGCAACACAGCATTTACGCCCGGCTACTGGCAGACCAATTGGCGCGCCGGTTTCACCCAGCGCACGGCTCGCTGGCAATTCAGCGAGTATCTGCGGGTTGATAACCTCACCAACCGCACCTATGTCGAGTCTGTGATCGTGAACGCGAGCAACGGCCAATATTTCGAACCGGATCCCGGCCGCACGGCGCTCATTATGTTCAATGCAAAATGGCGGATCGACTGACGCATCTTCCCGGCATCGCGCGTACAGCGGATTGCCATTTCTTCACGCAGAGTGATGTGCACCCGGCACCGGGTGTCGCGTTGTTCGTCATAGAGAAATCCTGATCAGGTTGCACCTGGACGCCGGCCGAGGCGCCGGGTGATGACGGAGAGACACTCATGAAGCGAAGAATGACTCTGGCGGTTGGACTCTTGGGCGCTCTGGTGGCCGCGGCGCCGGTGCTCGCGCATCCGGGCGGCGGGGGCGGTGGCCATGGCGGCGGCGGCCATTTCGGCGGTGGCGGCCATGCGGGCGGTGGCGGCCATGCGGGCGGGGGCGGCCATGCGGGCGGGGGCGGCGGTCATGCCGCGGCGCCGCACTACAGCGGGGGCGCCGCGCATTTCGGCGGCGGCGGCGCGCACTACGCGGCGCCTGCGCACTACGCAGCGCCCGGGCGCGCGTACGGCGGCTATGCAGGTCATGCGGGCGGCTACGCCCGCGGCGGCGGGTATGCGGCCCACGGAGCCTACGGCGGCGGATACCACGGCGGCTATGCCGGCGGCGGCTATCGCGGCTACGGCGGTTACGGCGGCTATCGCGGCGGATGGGGTCACGGCTTCTCCTCCGGCGCGCGGTGGGGCGGCGGCTGGTGGCACGGCGGGTGGTGGCCGCGGTCGTTCTACGGACCCGGCTTTGCCTGGTTCCTCCCGGTGTTGCCGCTCGCGTATGCGACCTACTGGTACGGCGGCGTGCCCTACTACTATGCGAACGACGCCTACTACACCTGGGACTCGGGCTATGCGGGCTATGTCGCGACCGACCCCCCGCCGGTGGCCGACCCGAACGGCTCCGCAGCGCCGCCGGATGGCGCTCCGCCGCAAGCGGGTCCCGGCCCCAATGCCTACCCACCGCCGGGCTCCGCGCCGCAGGCGGCTCCCCAGTACAACGGCCCGCTTCCGGGTGCTTCGCCTCAGGGCGCGCCGCCTCCGGGCGCCATGCCGGAGTCGGCGCCCCAGCAGGGGCCCGCTCCCGATTCGGGCCCAGGTTCCTATCCGCTGCCTAACGCGACGCCCGCGCCCACTGCCAATCCGGTGAGCATGGGGCTGCAGGCGCAGCTCAACATGTATCCGAGAAACGGGCAGAGCGCGGATCAAGAGTCGGTCGATCGCCGCGATTGCCAGCAATGGGCTGCCCATCAGGCGGGAGCCAGCGCGGCGAACGGCTCGGACTATCAGCGGGCGATGGTGGCTTGCGTCGAGGGACGCGGCTACGCGGTCAATTGAGCGCGGCGCTCGAGTAAGCGTGGCGGAAGGGCGGCGGGCGAGTAAGCGCGATTGCTAGTTTTGCCAGCAATCGACGCTGGCGTTCGGATCGGCTCCCGTCGCGGTTTGCTGGCCGCCTGAGTTGATGGTGAAGGTCGCGCAGCTGGTGTCGTTCGTCTGCTGACCCACGGCCGTGGCTGTGGCCGTGATCGAATAGGTCGCGGGCGTGCCTCCGGGGATCAATCCTGTCGGCGGGACGGCGGGGACCACGGTAATGTTGGTGATGTTGTAGTACCCGGTGCCAACCGGAAACGACGTTCCCGCCGGGTAGTTGTAGCCGAGGTCCGTGGGGTTCAGGCTGTAGGTGCCGGCCGTGCTGAAGTAGCGTTCCTCCAGGCTCGCCAAATCGAGCAGCGCCGACTTGGCCTCCGTCCGGTGGGACTTCAGCACATAGATGCTGTACGAGGGAATGGCGATGGCGGCGAGCGTCGCGAGAATCACCATGGCGACGATGAGCTCGACCAGCGTGAAGCCTCGATCACGACGCGCGCGCGCCCTGTGATGCACCTTCATAGGCTAGCGCCTTTCGATCCAGGTGAGGCGATTACCCAGTGAGCCCCCCGGAGGATTGACCTTGATGATGGTGCCCGTGCCGCTGGTATTTTGCGTCACGAGGTAAGTCTGAGTGGGCCCGCTGGTCGGGTTGAACTGTACCGTCGAGGGGCTGCCGGCTCCGGAGAGTGCCGCGCCGCTCGCGCTCTGACCGTTGATGCTGGTGCCATTCAAGGGAAAGTACGATTTTGGCAGAGCGCCGCCGGTCGCGGGGTCGATCGCCATGGTCCAGCCGCCCGCATTGGTCGAGGAGCAGGTGTTGAGACTGGTCGTCGGCGGGATCGTGGTATTCACGAGGAAAACTCCGCCCTCGAGCTCGGGGTTGAAAATGACCTGCTCGTCCACGAACGCCGCACCGGTAGTCGTCGTCGACGTGAGGTAGCTCGGGTCGTTCGTGTTGGCAAACCCCGTGCCCAGGGGCAGATACCAGCCGTACTGGTTGGAGTTCGTGCACCCGCTATTGTAATCCGCCCAGCCGATGCAGTTGGCGCTGACGGTGCGGTAGAAGGCGGCGGCCGTGGCGGAGGTCGAGGCGCTGCTCGCCACGCCGCTCTGGTCGTACGAGCCGGTGATGGTTTGCTGCTCGAGGAGGCTCAGGCCGTTGATGGGCGCTGGCACACCGCCGGCAACCGGAGCGAGCGGCGTCGTGGTCGTCGACAAGGCATCGTAGACGATGTTCGACATCGAGTCCCACTGGCTCATGTTCCAGTCCCACACACCGATGAGATATTGCTGGGTGGCGGAGTAGTTCGCAGGTGCGGTGCTGCTGAAATTGGTCACGTTGCCCGTGCCGAACTCGATGAGAACACGGGGATTCGGCGTCGAGGCAATGGCGGCGACGACCACTTTGGTCGTGATGGGAGCGCCCGAAGGCGAGGAATAAATCGGGGTCGGCACACCGCCGACCTGCATCACCGTCCAGTTGCTCGGATTCTGGTCGGTCAGATCGAAGCGCCAGACGTTGCCGAGGATGTCGCCCGCATACACGTAGTCCGTGATGTGATCGCCGTCGAGATCTGCGGGGGACACGAACTCGATGGCGTTCGGGGTGCCGGTGCGGGAGCCGTAGCCCGTGCTGAGATAATAGAACGTGGGTCCGCTGGTGCCGCCCGCAAGCATCACGAAGATGCCGGCATCGCCGTTATAGCTGCCCAAGCCGTTGCCGAACACCGCGCCCCAGGAGCTCGCGGCGTTGGCGGTGTTCGCGACCGTATTGTGGAAGCGGCGGATCTGAGGGGTGCCATAGGTCTTGCCCAGGCTGTTGCCGCAGGTCGAAACGTTGGCGCAATTGAAAGTCGCGGTGGCGCCACTAACCGCCTGGGTATAAGGGCCGGTGCCCGAGGTTGTGTAGAGAAGTGAGCTTGACCACTCGCCGACGACGAGGCTGGCGGCGTTCCCTTGTGAGAATCCGCTGGTCCCCGTGCCAATCCCGGGATTCGTGATATCGAGGGCGTAGATGGCGCTGCCGCCCGCGCCGAGTCCGCCGACGAGCCAGCTGTGCCACTGGCCGCCGTAGTACAGATCGCCGTCTCCCGGTGTGCCGTCGACGGAGAACTTGTGGGCATAGAGCGGATTCGTGTAGTCGTTCGCGGGGTTCTGAACGCGCGTGCCCGTGACGCTGTTGAACGAGCCGGCGGTATTGATATCGTTCACCACATAGGCGGGCATGTAGGCGAGGACTTCCTGGCCGTCGTTATCGGTCGCCCCGTAGGGACTCGTGGATGTGGTGCCGTCCAGAAGGCCGCTCGTGTCGTAGAATCCCGTGCGGAATCCGTGCAGAAAGCCGTCGTTGGATCCGGCGTAGACGACGTTCATGCGCGAGGTGTTGGCGCTCTTGAATGTCCCGTAGTTCGGGCCGCCGTTCTCGGGCATGGGTGTACCCGGATACAGATAGTCGCTCCACGAGTTGGGAAATGTTGCCGAGGGGGCTCCCACCCAGGTTGGGCTCGAGTCGATGATGTCGCCGAGCACGCTCGTGCGTTTGCGAAAGCCGGTGAGCGGCGGCGGCGGCAGGCCCGTCGTGACGACCTGCGCGGGGGCCGCCGGGTCGGCGCCGAAGGAATTTTGTTCATCGGTGCGCTGACCGCGCAGGTATTCGAGGCGCAGGCTCGGAGCGAACGGCCACGCGGGATTTGAACCCGGCTCCGGATCATATGCATCCAGATTCGTTTGCTCACCCACCGACACCGTCGACCACGTGAACGGAACACCGAGGCCGGTTACCGGATTGTAAGTCAATATGGTGCGGCCGGCATCGGGGTCCGGAGCGGGCACGGGGCCGGGCGCGCCGGTCGAGGCGCACGTTTGCAGGGCGGGCACACCTGTGAGCACGCAGGAAGCATCCCAGTTGACGAGGGGATCGATCTGCAGGTTGATACCATCCGGCGAGTCGAGATATTGCGAGGTCAGCGAGCCGGTCCAGTTGTTGGCGTTGTAGAACGCGAAGTAGACCTGCGTGCCGGTCTGCACTTTGGCGGTTTGCTTCTGGTTCAAGCCGGCCGAGCTCGCGGAGCTGTTCTGCGGCGACGCCTGGAAACACATGATCTCGTGAATGTTGCGCGATCCGCCGGTCGAGCCGCCGAAGCCGAAGCGCACCATCGAGGGCAGCGCCGGGCCGTTGTTGAGAATGCTCTGGCCGGTGATGATCGGCTGATAAGCACCGCCCCCGAAGCTGTACGCGAGGCTCAAGAGTCCCCCCGTCGTGATGGACAGGCTATACGTGATCGGTATGCCGTAGGTCGGGCCGGTGGTCCCAGGCGTCGCGTAACCGCGAAACAGGGCCGCCTCGTTCGCGATCTTGGTCGGCAAGATCTTGAACGCGTTGGAGAGTGCCTGGTAGTTGGTCAGAGCGAGGGCCGGCTGCGGATTCGCGTTGTAGGGATTGAAGACGCCGTTGGTGTACGTGCCGCTGGCCGTCGCGGACGCGGCGGTATAGTCCCAGACATAGCCGGTCTGACACGCTTGATGGACCGCCATGTCCTTCTGGGCGGCCGTAAGCGTGGAAGGGTAATACGCGGACGTGGTGGGCGACTGGTTCAGGTACGCCCACGCGGTCGAGCCTGCGCCGCGCAGGCCGACGCGGTTGGGCACATAGCCGTAGCCGCTCGCCGTGTTGTCACCGTTGTAAGTGACGTTACCGGTCCCATCGATCGTATCGCCGTTCAGGAAGTTGCCGAATTCATCGATGCCGAGGCCGATGTAGCCGCCGATCATGCCGGCGTAGCCCTGGCCGGCGCTGTCGTTGGTGTTCGAGCAGGTGTAACCCAAGCTGCCGCCCCAGTCGCCGAGCGTTACGCCGTACGGGCCGCCGTTATTGGCGCCATAAGAGGTGCCGGTCACGGGATTCGCGCTCTCGACGTAGCTGTCGTCGACCAGGAAGAAGCTCATGCCGTCGGCGCCGTCGTGGTTGCCGCCGCCGGAGTCGCCCTCGTAGGTCTCGGTGGTGAAGGTGACTTGCAACCCGTTCGCCGCGAGCGCGAATGCGAAATTGGACACGATCGCGCCGGCCTGGGCGTTGGCATCGTTCGTGAAGCGCAGCGCGCCGCCGGTGATCGGCGTATCGGGCGTCGTATTCAAGTTGCCGCTGTTGCCGCCGACCTGCGTTTGACCGCCGTAGTAGGGATCATTCAAGCACTGCGGCAGGAGTCCCGGGCTCGTGGTCCCCGGGAAGGGAATGTTGCCCGCGGTCATGCACGCGCCGCCGAAGAAGTACCACTGGCAGTTCGTCTGGTTGCCGGTGAAGTTCTCCGACACCAGCGTGCTCGTGCAGTTCGGCGAAGTAGGTTGCGCCGGAGCCCGGAGCGGCAGCCAGCTGCCGCCGAGCGCCAACAGAATGTAGGTCAATAGATGTTTGGTATTCATTGGTTCGAACTCAGGTCCTTGACGCTCGTCTGTACGATGTAGGTCGACTCCACCACGGCTACGGTATCCGGGCTCCCGCCGTAACCCTGCGCATCGATCTGGTAGATCGTGCCGTTGGCGTTCTGCCCCAGATACTGGACATAGAAGGCCGGCGTCGCGTAATAGCTGCCTTGCACCGGGCTCGTGGTCACGTTCATGGGAGTCGGCACGGTGGGCGAGTAAGTGACGCCGACGGGATTTCCGCCCGACTGCCAGGGCACCGACGCAGCGGAGGCGAGCGCGTTGGTGCAGACCTGCGGTACGCTCGCGGCCACCACGCTCGTGCAGACGACCATCGGGGAATTGGCGCTGCCGCCGCCGCTCGTCAGCCAGTACTCGGCGTACTGCTCGGCGGTCTCGGCGGCGCTCAGTGCGCGCTGCTTCTCGCGCAGGTTGCCGGCGATTTTCTCGTCCAGGCCGAAGCTGCGGAACATGGCGAGGGCGAGGATGGTGACGACGATGAGCATCAGCAGGGCCGTCACCAGCACCATGCCGCGCTGCGTTTCTCGCGGCGCGCTCATGTGACCACCCCCGTCTTGTTCATGACGTCGATGGTGCGCATGAATTGGACCGTCGGGAGCTGGCCGGGCTGTGTGGCCATGGGATTGATGAACGTGAGCGTGACTTGCACCGATTTGACCGCACTCCAGTAGTTGCCGGCGGTCACACCCGCGGCATCGAGGTAGGTGTCCGCCGAATTGCTGGCCGCGCCCTGGCCGGTTTGCACGCCGTACAAAACGGTCATGTTGGTGATGCCCGGAACGAGCGCAACGAAAGGCTGCGCGGCGCCGTTGACCCAGAGCGTGCAGGTCAGGTAATTGTTCGTGACGGTGATCTGGTTCACCCACTGCGCGGGCAAGCTGCTCGAGTTTCCGGTGCAGTTGATGGCGTTGTCGCCGACATTGGTCCCCGCAGTCTCGTAGCGCGTGGTGATGATGTCGGGGGCGCCGACGTTGCCGACGATCGCCTGGCCGGCGTACGTGAAAACCGCAGGGCCGTAGGTAAAGGCGGGGAACTCCCCGGCGGCCGTGTTGATGACCGGATTGGTGAAGTAGCCCGTCGACTGCACCACGTCCGTGATGAGCTGCATCGCCATGCGCTCGTTGTCCTGCAGCTGCGAGAGGCCGCTTTGATTGGTGGCCGTGCGGCGCATCGCTTGCACGAGCGTGAGCAAGCCGCCGATCAGGAACAGCCCGAGCGCGATGGCAATCATGATCTCGACGAAGGTGAATCCGCGCGCGGAGCGGCCGGCACTTCGGCGCCGTTGTCTCTGCAGCCGGCTCATGGCTGCACGAACAAGGTGTAAGTCGGCGCGGCCAAGGAACCCATCAGCGATTGCTGCGCGCTCACGGCGACTCCGTTCTCCGTCCACTGCAGCTGGATGGTGCAGGTCACCGGGGAGCCGGCGCCGCCCGGGGAGCAGTTGATGGTCGCGAGGGAGCCCGGCAGCACCTGGTTGAGTGAGGTCGACCATGCGTTCAAGTCCCAAGCCGCCATGTTCGCCGGGATGCAGCTCGGGGTGCCCGGGTTGTTCAAACAGGGCGTGATTATCGGATACGGGGTGCCCGCGGTGATGGTGATGGTCGGCTGCGCAACGCCGGCCGCCCAGTAGCCCGGATTCGCGTGCATCGCCGCGGCGAGGCTCGAGGCCTCGATGGCCGCGAGCGAACGCGAGCCGGCGACGCTGGTGCTCGAGAGCGCGAGAGCCTCCATCTTGGCGAGGCCGAGGAGTCCCACGGTCGAGACCACGAGGGCTACCATCACTTCCATGAGGCTGAAGCCGCGGGCGCGCTGGTAAGCGGGGCGTGCGGCGCAGACACCGCGGCTGCGTGCTCGTTCGAGATTGATCAGTTGCATGCTGGGGTCCCCGCGCCAAACTGCTCGGTGGTCACCGAGCCGGACGCCGTGATGGCGAGGCAACGTGTCCACGCCGCCGTGTTGCTGCTGTCGTGCAGATTGATGTTGATGGTGGTGCCCGTGTAGGTGGGCGCGTAGCCCATACGATTGTAGGTCGCTGCCGCGTACGACACGCTCGAGGTCAAGGTGTCCGTGCCGTTGAACGGCGGCTGGACGCGGATCACCTGCTCGCCGGCGTCGACCTGCTGGTTGCCGTTGCTGTCCAGAAAGACGATCCAGCCCGTGCTCCAGATGTTGCCGGCCGGGCCGATATTGCAGGTGGCGCCGTCGGAAGAGCTGCACACGGTCACCGTCTGACCCTCCTTGATCGCCTGGCTGCGCGCGAACTGCATGTCGCCCAGGAGTCCGTTGATCTCACTCGAGATCCGGTTGGACGTGGTCACGTACTTGAACGAGGGGATCCCGATCGCCGCGACGATGCCGATGATGGTCATGACCATGACCAACTCGGTCACCGTGAAACCGGCCATGCATCCCTGTGGGGGCGACGTTTTCATGGGGGCGATACTACGACAGGATGCTTGCACCAAGCTGACGGAGGCTCTCCCCGAGCCCGGAATAATTGTGATGCACCTCACACAACGTCGTGCGCGTCACAAACTCCCGACACGGACATGCCGCGATTCTCGCCCATCGGGCGGCCGTTTTCCTCGATTTAACTTTGGCCGAACTCCACCGAGACGCGCGTTCCGACTCCATTCGGACCGGCATCGATGGTGAGCGTGCCCTCGTACAGGCGTGCGATTTCCTCGACGATCGCGAGGCCCAAACCGCTGCCGTGTCCGGGCGAGTCGGGCAGTCGGTAGAAGCGTTGCCGGACGTGCTGGCGCTCGCCCGGCGGGATGCCGCGGCCGGTGTCCTCGACCGCGACGAAGGGCTTGCCGTGCCGCTCGCCGGCGCTCACCGTCACGGTGCCGCCGGGCGGGGTGTATTTGAGCGCGTTGTCGACCAGATTGCTCAGCAGGTCGTCGAGCAGCGAGGAGTCCGCCGTCATCGAGGCGTGCTGCACCTCGGCGCCGAGATCGATCTCCGAGGCGAGTGCGCGGTCGAAGAACTTCGCGACCACCTCCCCGACGATGGCGTCGAGCGCGACGCGCTCATTCTTCGCCGTGATGTTCACGGTGGGATCGGCACGGGCCAGGCTCAGCAGCTGGTTCGCCGAGTGCGACAGCCGGCGGATCGCTTCCTGCAACGTGGCGAGGCGATGCTTGATCGGCGCCGCCGCGGGCTCGGCGGCGAGCAATTCGAGCTGCGCCTGCATTCCGGTGATCGGGGTGCGCAGTTGATGCGCCGTGTTGGCGATGAATTGCCGTTGCGCCTGCACCGAGGTGCGCAACATCTCGAACAGGCGATTGAGCGTTACCACCACGGGCGCGATCTCCCGGGGCACGAACGATTCGTCGATGGGGTGCAGATCGAGCGCCGAGCGGCGCCCGATCTCATCACGCAATTTCCTGATGGGCCGCAGACCCAGCTGAATGCCGACCCAGACGAGCACCAGCGTCAAGTCGAGTTGCACGAAATCCCACAGCAGAGTGCTCATGAGACCGAAGCGGGCCGCCGGCTCGTTCGAGGCACGGACGTCCGCGGTCGACAACAGCAGCACCCCCGCGGCCGTATCGAAGCGCGAGGTCAGCGTACGGACGTTGCGATGGTCTACGCGCGCAAGCGCGAATACCTGATCGCTCGCGTCGGTGATCGACACGGCAGGCAGCTGCGCGTCGCCCAACAGCAGGCGGCCGCGCGTGTCGCGCACCGCATAGGTGACCGAGTCGGCCGAGGGAAGCGGCGCCTTGCCGTTGGCGCCGGTGTCGAGCGTGACTTGTCCGCCCTTCACCTCGATGCGCGCCATGAGCGCGTTCGACGCCTCCCGCAGGCGCTGGTCGCGGCTGATGACGCTCGGCGCGACGTTGTTGAAGTAGTGGAGCAGCGCTCCGCACAGGGCGAGCAGCATGAGCGGCACCGCCAGCCAGAGCACCAACTGTCGGCTGATGGAGGAGCTCACGCGCTCTTCGCTTCTTCCAGCCGGTAGCCGAGGCCGCGCAAGCTGCGGATCACGGCGGCGTCGCCCAGCTTCGCGCGCAATCTCGAGACGTGTACTTCCACGGCATTGGGGGTGACGTCCTGCTCGGGTCCCGCGAGAGCCTGCTGGACCCGCTCCTTGGAGACGATCTGGCCGATCTTGCGCACCAGGCACTCGAGGACCGACCACTCGCGCGCGGTGAGCTCCACCTCGGCATCATCGATCGAGAGCCGCCGGCCGTTGAGGTCGATCGTCAGGCGGTTCAGCTTGAGGAGGCCGTCCAGAGCGCCGCCCGCGCGGCGTACGAGCGCGCGGCAGCGCGCCGCGAGCTCGGCCGGCTCGAACGGTTTCGACAGGAAGTCATCGGCGCCGGTGTCGAGTGCCTTCACCTTGTCGGCGAGCGTGCAGCGGGCGGTGAGCATGAGCGTCGGCATCGCGCTGCCCGCGCCGCGAAGTCTGCGCACCAGGGTGAGGCCGTCGGCGCCGGGCAGTCCCACGTCGACCACCGCGAGCGCGAACTGCTCGGTCTCGAGGGCGGCCCGCGCCGCTTCGGCGCTCGCCACGCGCAGCACCGAATAATCGGCCGACAATCCGCGAGCGATGGCGTCGGCGACGATGTCGTCGTCCTCAACGATCAGGATTCGCACGCGGGGAATACCCCAGCCGCTTCCGGCCTACGACTTGTCCGCGGCCGCAAGAGGCGCGCCGGCGGAGTCGGACGGATCGCCGGCGAAAGGGTTGCGCCGCGCGGGTGTCGAGGCTCGCAGCTTCGCTTCGTAGGCTTTGGCGAAGGCCTCGGTGTAGACATGCGGAAATCCGTCGGCCGGCCGCTGCGTGAGACCGGCAAACATCTCGGCGTACAACTCCCAGTATTTGGACTTGTTCTGCTGGCCGAACACCCCGCGCTTGGTGGCGCGCTCGAAACGCTCCTCGAGCTCCTTCGGATCCACGCGTCCGATGAATTCCTCGAATGCCGCACGGCTGGCGGCGAGACTGGCGGCATTTTGAGCCTTGAGCTCCCTGAAATTATCGCGCACCGCATCCACCGAGCCCGAGCGCGTCGAAGTCGTCGTGAGGAGCCGCACCAGCGCTTCATCGACGCCTTGAGAGAAGTTGAGCGGCGATTCGGGGCCCTCGCTCGGCGCCGGCGGCGGCATGCGAAAGCGGTTGCGGAACTCGTTGCGGCTCTGATTCAGGTCCATGAGACCGAGCACGGCCTCGCGCAGCAACTGTCCCGCGAGCTGCAGCGCGCCGTTGCGCGCTTCTGAGGTGATCGTGCGCGGGTCGATGCCCGCCCCCCGGCAGAATGCCGCGAGGCCAAGATCGAAGTCGCCTTCGTAGAGCGCGGGGCCCGGAGGCGGAGTGAGGGCGCTTGCTTGAGGGCGCGGGCCCGCCGCGGCGGCCGCTTGCACGGCGGCCGCTTCCGCCTTCGCGTTGACCTTGAAGGGCCGGGTCATCATGTGCCAGGGCGTACCGCCCTCCCCAGCCGGAGCGGCCGCCTCGCGCGGTGCGGGCGCCTCGCGCGGTGCGGTACCGCCGACCACCTGGCCGTAGGCATTGCGCGCCGGCACGCCGTGGGCCGCCGAATCGCTCGGCTCGAGGAGAGAGCTCAGGTCGAGATCCGCGCCGAGATCGTTGGCCGTGGATTTCTTCACCGCCGCCGAGACGCCGGGCTGGCCGTCGTAGGCGACGATGGCGGCATCGTCGGGAGGAAAGTCGTTGCTCTTGTCGATGGTGACGAGCAGCTCGTACTCGCCGAGACGCAAGTAATCGCCGTCCTTCAGGACGTAGTCGTGATACTTGCCGAGCGGCACCTGCGAGCCATTGACGTACGTTCCGTTCGAGCTCGTGTCCACGAGCACATACGCGCCGGACCGAAAGTCGATCCTTACGTGCTTCCCCGAGAGATAGCGATCCGGGTCGGGTAGAATCCAGGCGTTGTCGGTCGAGCGTCCTATGGTTCCGCCATGCACGCCGAAGACCTTGGTGGACTGCGGCCCGAGGCGGATTCCATGTTCGCTGACCACGCTTAAGCGCAAGGTCATGTTTGCTCCCAGGGGCGGGTCTGAAGGTTTGCGCTAAGTACCCGTATAATATGAGAAATGCTAACAACGCTTGGAGCCCGCTAAATGGCCGCGAGTCACATTTTTAAAGTTATGTTCGTGAATCAAGGCAAGGTGTACGAGATCTACGCCCGTAAAGTGAGTCACGGCAACCTGTTCGGCTTCATCGAAGTCGAGGAACTGGTGTTCGGCGAACGCTCTTCCCTGGTCGTCGACCCGACCGAGGAGAAGATAAAGGCCGAGTTCAACGAAGTAAAGCGCACCTATCTGCCCATGCATTCGGTGCTGCGCATCGACGAGGTAAGGAAGCAAGGGGTGAGCAAGATCGTGGCGCTCGAGGGCTCGAACGTATCGCAGTTCCCCGTGCCGATCTACACCCCCGGCGGAGATTCGAACGCACGCAAGTGATCTGCTAGAATTCCGCATGTTCTGCTTGCCCGGCGCGCCCGCGCTGTCGCAATTTCGCCTCGAAAGATTGCTGCAGGCGCTGCAAGGCGTCGACCGGCGCGTTCGCGCGGTCGGCTCTCATCTCATGCATTTCGTGGACGCATCGCGTCCTCTGAACGAATCCGAGCTCGAGCTGCTCGGCAAGCTGCTGACGTACGGGCCGCGGCCGCACCTGCAGGAGGAGCGCGGCCAGCGCTTGCTGGTCACCCCGCGCCTCGGCACGGTATCGCCCTGGTCGAGCAAGGCCACCGATATCGCCCACGTTTGCGGGCTCGATGCCGTACGGCGCCTCGAGCGCGGCACGGTGTACTTCATCGACGCCCGGGACCCCTTGACCGAGGCGGAGCTGCGCACAGCTCTCGGGCCGCGCCTGCACGATCGGATGACCGAGACGCTCTGGACCGGCACGCTCGAGCCCGATCTGTTCCGCGTCGCCGCGCCGCGGCCGCTCAAGGTGGTGGCGCTCGGGCGCGACGGCCATGCCGCGCTCGCCCGCGCCAACGCCGAGCTTGGGCTTGCGCTGTCGCGCGAGGAGATCGATTACCTGGTCGAGGCGTTCGGCGCGCTCGGGCGCGATCCCACCGATGTCGAGCTCATGATGTTCGCGCAGGCCAACTCCGAGCACTGCCGGCACAAGATCTTCAACGCCGACTTCATCATCGACGGCGAGCCTCGCCCTCAGTCGCTGTTCGCCATGATTCGCATGACTCATGCGGCGAACTCCGCAGGCGTGCTGTCCGCCTATCGCGACAACGCCGCGGTCATCGAAGGTCCACGCGCCGTGCGCTTCTTCCCCGACCCGGAGTCGCGCCGCTATGGCGGCGTCATGGAGCCGGTCGATATCCTGATGAAGGTGGAGACGCATAACCACCCGACGGCGATCTCGCCCTTCCCCGGCGCGGCCACCGGAGCGGGCGGCGAGATTCGCGACGAGGGCGCGACCGGGATCGGCGCGAAGCCCAAGGTGGGATTGACGGGATTTTCGGTGTCCAATCTGCGGATCCCCGGTCTCGTGCAGCCCTGGGAAGCGGATTTGGGCAAACCCGACCGTATCGCCTCCGCGCTCGACATCATGATTACCGCGCCCTTGGGGGCGGCGGCCTTCAACAACGAGTTCGGACGGCCCGCCACGTGCGGCTATTTCCGTACCTTCGAGCAGGCCGATGAGACATCGAGCGGCCCGGTCCGCATCGTGCGCGGCTACCACAAGCCCATCATGATCGCGGGGGGCCTTGGCAACATCCGCCGCAAGGACGTGGAGAAGCGCGAGGTCGCGGTTGGAGCGCCGCTGGTGGTGCTCGGGGGGCCTTCCATGCTGATCGGGCTGGGAGGGGGCGCCGCCTCTTCCGTCGGCAGCGGGCAAAGCTCCTCGGATCTCGATTTCGCGTCGGTGCAGCGCGGCAATCCCGAGATTCAGCGGCGCGCGCAGGAAGTGATCGACCGCTGCTGGGCGCTGGGCGATGCGAATCCGATCTTGCTCATCCACGACGTGGGGGCCGGGGGGCTGTCCAATGCCGTCCCCGAGGCGATTGCGCATAGCCACCGGGGCGGGCGCATCGATCTGCGCAAGATCCCGAGCGCGGAGCCCGAGCTCTCGCCGCTCGAGATCTGGTGCAACGAGGCACAGGAGCGCTACGTGCTCGCGCTGGTGCCGGGCAGCGTCGAGCCTTTCGCCGCTCTGTGCGCGCGCGAGCGCTGTCCGTTCGCGGTGATCGGCGAGATCACCGCGGATGGGGAGCTCCGCGTGAGCGACGCGCTGTCCCCGACGATGCCCGTCGATGTGCCCATCGAGGTGCTGCTCGGCAAGCCTCCGCGCATGGTGCGTAGTGTGCGCAGCGAGCGCCGGCCGCGCGCCGCGCTGTCCACCGAGGGCATCGGCCTTGAGGAGTCGCTCGAGCGCCTGCTGCGTCTGCCCACCATCGCCGACAAGTCGTTTTTGATCACGATCGGCGACCGTACCGTCGGCGGGCTCGTGTGCCGTGACCAGATGGTCGGTCCCTGGCAGGTGCCGGTCGCGGACGTGGCGGTGAGCCTCGCCGACTACGCGGGCTATCGCGGCGAAGCCATGGCCATGGGCGAGCGTGCTCCCGTGGCGCTCCTCGATGCGCCAGCGTCCGGCCGGCTCGCCGTTGCCGAGGCCCTCACGAACATCATGGCCGCGGATGTCGAGAAGCTCACCGACGTCCGGCTGTCGGCGAACTGGATGGCTGCCTGCGGTGCGGCAGGCGAGGACGCCGCGCTGTACGCGACGGTGCGCACGGTGAGCATGGATGTGTGCGCGAAGCTCGGCATCACCATTCCGGTGGGCAAGGATTCGCTGTCGATGCGCACCGATTGGACTGCGGCGGACGGACCGCGCTCGGTGCTCGCGCCCGTATCGCTCATCGTATCGGCCTTCGCCCCGGTGACCGATGCGAGGCGCACGCTGACTCCGCAGCTCGAGCTCGGGGAGCCCTCACGGCTCCTGCTCATCGATCTCGCCGCCGGCAAGAACCGGCTCGGCGGCTCCTGCTGGGCCCAGGTGTTCGAGAAGCGCGGCGGCGAGCCCGCCGATCTCGACGATCCGCGGCTGCTCGCATCGCTGTTCGAGGCGCTGCGGGAGCTCAAGCGCGAAGGCATGCTGCTCGCCTATCACGATAGATCGGACGGCGGCCTGCTGGTGACGCTCCTCGAGATGGCGTTTGCGGGGCACTGCGGGCTCGACGTCGATCTGGGCACGGCCTCCGACCCGATCGCGGAGTGCTTCGCGGAGGAGCTCGGCGCGGTCCTGCAAGTCCCGGCGACGCGAGCCGCGGGAGCCTGCGCCATCCTGGCCCGCCACGGCTTGGGCGGGCTGTCCCGCGACATCGGCTCCGTCGTGAGCGGCGCGCAGATACGGCTGCGCGCCAACGGCCGCGGTCTATTCGAGGCCTCGAGGTTGGAGCTGCACCGCTCCTGGAGCGAAGTGTCCTATCGCATGCAGGCGCTGCGCGATAACCCGGACTGCGCGCGCGAGGAGTACTCGCGGCTACTCGATGAACAGGATCCGGGCCTGCATGCCGCGCTCGGCTTCGACCCGAGCGAGGACGTCGCGGCGCCTTACATCGCCGGCGGCGCGCGCCCCGCGGTGGCGGTGCTGCGCGAGCAGGGCGTCAACAGCCAGACGGAGATGGCTTGCGTGCTCACGCGCGCAGGATTCGATGCCTACGATGTGCACATGACGGATATTCTCGAGCGGCGCGCTCGGCTCGGGCGCTTCCACGGCCTGGTGGCCTGCGGCGGCTTCTCCTACGGCGACGTGCTCGGCGCGGGCGAAGGCTGGGCGAAATCGATCCTGTTCAATTCACTGGCGCGGGACGAGTTCGGGGCGTTCTTCGAGCGGGACGCGACGTTCACCCTGGGCGTGTGCAACGGCTGCCAGATGCTCGCAGCGCTCAAGGAGCTCATCCCGGGAGCCGAGGGCTGGCCGAGATTCGTGCGCAACCGTTCGGAGCAGTACGAGGCGCGGCTGGTCCTTGCGCAAGTGCCGCGCTCAAGCTCGGTACTGCTCGCGGATATGGACGGGTCGGTGTTGCCGGTCGTGTGCTCGCACGGGGAGGGGTTTGCGGAATTCGGCCCCGACTCGAGCGCCGACAAGCTCCTCGAGGCGGGCGGCGTCAGCCTGCGCTACGTGGACAATCGCGGCCGTCCGACGGAGCGCTATCCTTACAACCCGAACGGCTCGCCGGCGGGAATCGCGGGCGTGTGCAGCGCCGACGGGCGGGTGACCGCGCTCATGCCGCATCCCGAGCGGGTGTTTCGCACAGTGCAGCACTCCTGGGCGCCGCGCGAGTGGGGCGAGGACGGCGGCTGGACGCGCCTGTTCCGCAACGCCCGGGTGTTCTCCGGCTAGGCGCCCCCGGCTAGCCGGTCTCTCGCTGGTTGTACGCGGACTTCGGCGAGCCGCCGTCGATCGGCGCTGCCTGCGCGGCCCTGCGCAGGCGCATCGCCTGCAGCAAGCGCGCCTTGCGCACGAAGGTCTGATAGAGCAGGTCGCGCATCACCTCGAGCAGTATCCCGGCACGCTCGGCGTCCAGTCGCGGGAAGTTCGGCCAGGGATCGGTGTCGGTGCCAAAGAGGACGCTGCGCAGGTCGGCGAAGATGTCGTCGTCGAGCTCCGCCAGGCTGCGGATTTCCTGCAGCGTGTCGAATAGCTCGAGCTTGCCGCGCTCGCCGAGCTCGTGAAACAGCGACTGCGCGGTGCGCCGGCTCATGGAGCCGAACGCCTCGTATAGACGCCCGGCATAGCAGCCGAGCGCCTCCTTGAACAAAGCCTCGGACTCCTCCGGCAGATAGCTCAAGGGGAAGTCCTCGCGCGCGCGCTCGACCTCCGTGAAATTGGCCGCGAGCTCGATCCGCAACGCCGTATAGCTCCTCGCAGCAAACTTCAGGAATATGGGCTCCTCGCAGGCATCGCAGCGGAACACAATGCCGATCTGCTTGGGGCGGCGCCGGCTCAAGTCCTCGAACTTCGGCACCGCGACCGGCGTCAGGTGCGTCAGCGTCCGGCAATGCGGACAGGTGAGGGCAATGCTTTGCAGCTCGATGTGCAATTCGTCCTGCGGGGTGATGTAGATGCTCATGGTGGATTAGCCTGTTAGAGGTTTGTAGCGGATACGGTGGGGCTGCAGGGCGTCCTCGCCCTTGCGGCGCTTGTGGTCCTCGACGTATTCCTGGTAATTGCCCTCGAACCACATCACCTGAGAGTCGCCCTCGAAGGCGAGGATGTGAGTTGCGATGCGGTCCAGGAACCAGCGGTCGTGCGAGATGACGACGGCGCATCCGGGGAACGCCGTCAGGGCCTCCTCGAGCGCGCGCAGCGTCTCGATGTCGAGGTCGTTGGTCGGCTCGTCCAGGAGCAGCACGTTGCCGCCCGACTTCAGCACCTTGGCAAGATGCACGCGGTTGCGCTCCCCGCCCGACAAATCGCCGATGAATTGCTGCTGCTGCACGCCCTTGAAATTGAAGCGCCCGACGTAGCTGCGCGAGGAGGTCTCGTAGTTGCCGACCTTGATGAGATCGAGGCCTCCGGATATCTCCTGCCACACGGTGTTCTTGTCGTTGAGCGCCTGGCGCGACTGATCGACGTACGCGAGCTTGACGCTCGGACCGATGCGGATCTCGCCCGAGTCGGCCTTTTCCATCCCCGCGAGCATGCGGAATAGAGTGGTCTTGCCCGCGCCGTTCGGCCCGATGATGCCGACGATGCCGCCGGCGGGCAGACTGAAGCTCAGGCGCTCGATCAGCAGCCGCTCGCCATAGGCCTTGCGCAGATCCTTGGCCTCGATCACCAGGTCGCCGAGCCTCTCGCCAGGCGGAATGTAGATCTCGTTGGTTTCGTTGCGCTTCTGGAATTCCTGCGAGGCGAGCTCCTCATAACGCTGCAGCCGCGCCTTGGACTTTGCCTGGCGCGCCTTTGGATTGGTGCGCACCCATTCCAGCTCGCGCTTCAAGGTTTTGGCGAGCGCGTCCTGCTGGCGCTCCTCTTGCACGAGACGCTGCTCCTTTTGCTCGAGCCAGGAGGAGTAATTGCCTTGCCATGGAATGCCGTGCCCGCGGTCGAGCTCGAGAATCCACTCGGCGACGTTGTCGAGGAAATAGCGGTCGTGGGTCACCGCGATGACGGTGCTCGGATATTCCTCGAGGAAACGCTCGAGCCATGCCACCGATTCGGCGTCGAGATGGTTCGTGGGCTCGTCGAGGAGCAGCATGTCGGGCTTCGACAGGAGCAGCCGGCAAAGTGCCACCCGCCGCCTTTCGCCGCCGGAGAGCTTGCCGATGACGGCATCCCAGGGCGGCAGCCGCAGCGAGTCGGCCGCGATCTCGAGCTTGCGCTCGAGCTCCCATCCATCCACAGCGTCGATCTTGTCCTGAAGCTTGGCCTGGTCTTCGAGCGCCTTGTTCATCTCCTCGTCGGGCATCGGCTCGGCGAAGCGGTCGCTGATGGCGTTGAAGCGGTCGATCAAAGATTGCACGTCGCCCACCCCCTCGCCCACGGTCTGGCGCACCGTTTTGGTCTCGTCGAGCGCCGGCTCCTGCGGCAGGTAGCCCACCTTGATGCCGGCCTGGGCGCGCGCCTCGCCTTCAATCTCCTTGTCCATGCCGGACATGATCTTCAGAAGCGTCGATTTGCCGGAGCCGTTGAGGCCGAGGACGCCGATCTTGGCGCCGGGAAAGAAGCTCAAGCTGATGTCGCGCAAGATGATGCGCTTGGGCGGCACGACCTTGCCAACCCGGTTCATGGTGTAGATGAACTGAGCCATTTACTGCCTGTTGTTGAAAAATGCTCGTGCGGGGGGTTCGGAGTCGATTATCCAAGAGAGCGGCAGGCTTGTCACGGCGATTAGCGGGCGTCGCGAGCTTGCCGCGTGGTCCCTTTTAATGCTCTAGAAATCAAAGACATATTAGGGAACGCCCGGCGCATCGGCTACAATTGAGCGCTGTCCGTCGCGAGGCCCTGATATGTTCAAAGCCAGTATGACCATTGCCGAATTCGACCCGGAGCTTGCCGGGGCGATTGCCGGTGAGCGCAAGCGGCAGGAAGACCATGTGGAGCTCATCGCCTCGGAGAATTACGCGAGTCCGCGCGTGCTCGAGGCGCAGGGCTCGGTGCTCACCAACAAGTACGCGGAAGGCTATCCGGGGAAGCGCTACTACGGCGGCTGCGAGTACGTCGACATCGCCGAAAGTCTCGCTATCGATCGCGCAAAGCGCTTGTTCGGCGCCGACTTCGCGAACGTGCAGCCGCACTCGGGCTCGCAGGCGAATGCCGCAGTGTATCTGGCGCTCCTCAATCCGGGCGATCCGATTCTCGGCATGAGCTTGGACCACGGCGGCCATCTCACGCACGGCTCCAAGGTGAATTTTTCCGGCAAGCTCTTCAAGGCCGCCCAGTACGGCATCAAGTCCGACACGGGCGAGATCGACTACGACCAGGTGGCCCGGCTCGCGCAGGAACATCGGCCGAAGATGATCATTGCGGGTTTCTCGGCCTACTCGCGCGTCATCGATTGGGCGAGGTTTCGCCGGATCGCCGATTCGGTGGGCGCCTATTTCGTGGTCGACATGGCGCATGTGGCGGGGCTGGTCGCCGCGGGCCTGTATCCGAATCCCGTGCCGTTCGCGGACGTCGCGACCACCACCACGCACAAGACCTTGCGCGGGCCGCGCGGCGGCCTGATCCTCGCGCGGCACAACCCGGAGATTCAAAAGAAGCTGAACTCGATGGTGTTCCCCGGCATCCAGGGCGGACCCCTGATGCACGTGATCGCGGCCAAAGCGGTCGCATTCCAGGAAGCGTTGCAGCCGGAGTTCAAGACGTACTGCGCGCAGATCATCGCGAATGCGCGGGCGATGGCCCGCGGGCTGCAGGACCGCGGCTACAAAATCGTCTCGGGCGGCACCGACAATCACCTGTTCCTCCTGGATCTCGTCGACAAGGACATCACCGGCAAAGACGCCGACGCCGCGCTCGGCCGTGCCCACATGACGGTCAACAAGAACGCCGTGCCCAACGACCCGCGCCCGCCCATGGTCACGAGCGGGCTGCGGATCGGGACGCCGGCGGCGACCACGCGGGGCTTTCAGGAAAACGAGGCCAAGCAGCTGTCCCGCTGGATTGCGGATGTGCTCGACCATCGAGGCGACGATGCGACCGTCGAGCGCGTGCGCGGCGAGGTCGAGTCGCTGTGCCGACGATTCCCCGTGTATGGGTGATCGGCGGCCGCTTGGCGGCGGCGCGGTCCTAGGTAGGCCTCATGCACTGCCCATTTTGCGGCCATACGGAGACTAAGGTCATCGATTCACGTCTTGCCGGCGAAGGTCGGCAAATCCGTCGACGCCGCGAATGTCTCGAGTGCGCGGAGCGCTTCACGACGTTCGAGACCGCGGAGCTCGTGATGCCGACGGTGATCAAGGGCGACCGCAGCCGCGAAGCCTTCGACGAAAGCAAGCTGCTCGCCGGCATGCAGAAGGCGCTCGAGAAGCGCCCCGTAAGCGGCGAGGCGATCGATGCCGCGGTCGCAAGGATCTGCCACAAGCTGCGCAGCCTCGGCGAGCGCGAAATCGCCTCCCGTGCCATCGGCGAGCTGGTCATGGAGGAGCTGCGCCATCTGGACGAGGTGGCCTATGTGCGGTTCGCCTCCGTGTACCGGAGCTTCCAGGACATCGAGGCGTTTCGCACCGAGATCGACTTGCTGCGGCGGCACCGGCGCCGCAGCCCGCCGAGCAAGGATCAGCTGCCGCTCCTGCCGGGCGATGACTCCGGCGACGCCGGCAAATGAGCCGGCCGACTTCGGATCGCGACGACACGGATCGCCATGGCGCGGATCGCCATGGCGCGGATCGCGCGCACATGGCGCGGGCGCTAGACCTCGCCGCGCTCGGCCTCAACACGACCGATCCGAATCCGCGCGTGGGCTGCGTGCTCGTGCGCGGCGGCGAGACGCTCGGCGAGGGTTGGCATGAGCGCGCGGGCGAGGCACATGCCGAAGTGGCGGCGCTCAAGGCCGCCCGCGGCGATGTACGCGGCGCGACGGCCTACGTGAGTCTCGAGCCTTGCAACCACACCGGCCGCACGCCTCCATGCGTGGATACCTTGATCGCGGCCGGCATCGGCCGCGTGGTATGCGCCTCGATCGACCCCAACCCGCGTGTTGCCGGCGAAGGCATCGAGCGCCTGCGGGCCGCCGGCATTTCGGTCTCCGTCGGGACCCTCGAGCACGAGGCGCGCGCCTTGAACCCCGGTTTCTTTTCGCGCTTCGAGCGGGGCCGGCCGCATGTGCGCCTGAAGCTCGCGATGAGCCTGGATGGGCGCACCGCGCCCGCCGGCGGCCGAGCGATGTGGATCAGCGGCGAAGCTGCGCGCGCCGATGTGCAGCGCTGGCGCGCGCGCAGCTCCGCCGTACTCACCGGCGCCGGGACGGTGCGGGCCGACGATCCGCGCCTCGACGTGCGCTGGGCCTATGGACCCTGGATCCGGCAGCCGTTGCGCGCTGTGCTCGATGCGACCCTCGGCTGCCCGCCCGAAGCCAAGGTGTTCGCGCGCGAGGGCGCGCTGGTGTTTGCATCGGAGGAAGCCGCATCCGCGGCCGCGGCCCGGCTTGCTCGGCACCTGCCGCCCGTGGTCGTGGAGCGAGTGCCCGCGACCGGCCACAGACTCGATCTCCAGGCGGTGCTCGCACGATTGACCGGCCTCGAGGTGAATGAGCTCCTGGTGGAATGCGGCCCGCGCCTGGCCGCGGCCTTTCTCGAGGAAGGGCTGGTCGACGAATGGATCATCTACGTGGCGCCGCGGCTGCTTGGCGCGGACGCCGCGCCTTTGACGGCGCTCACGGGCCTGGATGCGCAGAGCTCGAGCGGCGCTTTCGATATCATGAGCGTGGAGCGATTCGATACGGACGTGAGGCTCGTCCTCGAGCCGCGCCGTGCGGCGCTCGATTCGCGGCGCAGCGCGCCTTGCGAACAGGGAGCGGAACGATGTTCACGGGAATCGTGATTGCAGCCGGGCGCGTGGCCTCGATCCGCGAGAAAGGCGGCGACTTGGAGCTGGGCATCGAGGCGGGCGCGCTCGATCTCAAGCGCATCGCCGTCGGCGATAGCGTGAGCGTCGCAGGGGTGTGCCTGACGGCGACGCGCATCGACGCAGGCATCTTTCATACCGACGTGTCGCGCGAGACGATCGAGAAGACCACGCTCGGGACTCTCGCGGCCGGCCGCCGCGTGAACCTCGAGCCGAGCTTGCGCGCCGGCGATCCGTTGGGCGGACATCTGGTGAGCGGGCACGTGGACGCCGTCGGGACACTCGCGGACCTCGTCCGGGATGCGCGCTCCTGGCGGCTGCGATTCGAGCTGCCGCAGGCGCTCATGCGCTACGTCGCGCCCAAGGGATCGATTTGCATCGACGGGGTAAGCTTGACGGTGAACGAGGTGACCGGCCGGTGCTTCGAGGTCAACATCATCCCGCACACGCACGAGGTCACGACGCTCGGAGAGCTCGCCGTGGGCGCGGGCGCGAACGTCGAGATCGATCTCGTCGCCCGTTATCTCGAGCGGCTCGTGGCCAAGACCGGCTGATGATCACTTTGCGAGGTCGAGGGGAACGATGAACACGATCGATGAGATCCTCGAGGATCTGCGCCGCGGCAAGATGGCGGTGATCATGGACGATGAGGATCGCGAAAACGAAGGCGATCTCATCATGGCGGCCGACTGCGTGCGCGCGGAGGACGTGAATTTCATGGCGCGCTACGGGCGCGGGCTCATATGCCTCACCCTCACGCGCGAGCGCTGCCGCCAACTACGCCTGCCGCTCATGGTGAGCGAGACGGATGGCGCACATCGAACCAATTTCACTCTGTCGATCGAGGCCGCCGAGGGTGTGACGACGGGAATTTCGGCGCACGATCGGGCGCACACCATCAAGACGGCGGTGTCGCCGAAGGCGCGGCCCGAGGATCTGCGCCAGCCCGGGCACATCTTTCCTCTCATGGCGCAGCCCGGCGGCGTGCTTACCCGCGCGGGCCACACCGAGGCCGGCTGCGACCTCGCGCGGCTCGCGGGATTCTCGCCGGCCGCCACGATCGTCGAGATATTGAACGACGACGGCAGCATGGCGCGCCGTCCCGACCTCGAGCGGTTTGCGCGCGCGCACGAGCTCAAGATCGGCACCATCGCCGACCTGATTCGCTATCGCCTGAAGAACGAGCGCTCCATCGAGCGCATCTACGACCAGCCCGTCGATACGGAGTTCGGCGGTTTCCAGCTGTGCTGCTACGAGGACCACGTCCACCGCAACGTGCACATCGCTTTGGTGAAGGGCGATCTCAATTCCGGCCTGCCGCCCCTGGTGCGCGTCCACATCAAGGACACGCTGCGCGATCTGGTCGGCGTGCGCAGCGAGAACCTGGGCTGGCCGCTGCGCGCGGCCGTGCGGCGCGTCGCGGCCGAGAGCTCCGGTGTGGTCGTCATCCTGCGTGCGGAGGAGACGCCGCGGGAATTCATGGACAGCGTACGCCAGATTGACGCGAAACCCTCCATCCCGCGGCACGCAGGCGCCACGGTGCTGCGCACCTACGGCATCGGCGCACAGATACTCAAGGACCTGGGGCTGAAGCGCATGCGGGTGTTGAGCGCGCCGAAGCAACTGCAGGGTCTCTCGGCCTTCGACCTCGAGGTGACCGAGTACGTGGATGGCGGTGAATAGACGTGCGAGGATAGCGGCGTGGCCAACGATCAATTCAAGGTGACCGAGGGCGATCTCATCGTGCGCGATCTGCGCTTCGCCCTGGTGGTTTCGAGATTCAACGATTTCGTCGTCGAGCCGCTCGTGCGCGGCGCCGTGGATGCGCTCAGGCGCCACGGGGCGGCGGAGAAGCAGATCGAGATCGTGCGGGTGCCGGGCGCTTTCGACATTCCGGTGGTCGCGCGCAAGCTGGCGCAGTCGCGGCGCTACGAGGCGCTGGTCGCGCTCGGCGCCGTCATTCGCGGCCAGACGCCGCACTTCGATTACGTCGCCGGCGAGTGCGCTTCCGGGCTCGCGCGCATCGCGCTCGAATCGGGCGTGCCCATCGGCTTCGGCGTGCTGACCACCGACACCGTCGAGCAAGCAGTCGATCGCGCCGGCGGCAAGGCCGGAAACAAGGGCACGGACGCGGCGCTCGCCGCGCTGGAGATGGCGAACCTCCTGCGCCGCCTGGATGCTTGACGTGCGGCGATGAGCTCCCCGCATCGTACCCGCAGCCTCGCCCGCAGGCTCGCCCTGCAGGCGCTCTATCAGCAGCAGCTCAATCCGCGCTCCTGGCACGATACCCAGCGGCAATTCGCCGAGGATCCGGAGGCCGAGCGCGTGGACCGCGAGTATTTCGAGGAGCTGCTCGCCGCCATCGTTCCGAACGGCGAGGCGCTCGATCGGGAGATCGCCAAATACAGCGAGATTGCGCCTGGCGAGCTCGATCCGATCGAGCACGCGGTGCTCTGGCTCGGCCTGCACGAGCTCGCGTCCCATCCCGAACTACCCTATCGGGTCGCGCTCGCAGAAGCCGTCGACCTCGCCAAGCGATTCGGCGCGACCGACGGACACAAATTCGTGAATGCGGTTCTGGACCGCGCGGCTCGGGAGCTGCGCCCGCACGAATATGGACGAGTTTGAGCTGATCCAGCGCTACTTCTCGCGCCTCGGGTCCGCGCGCGCGGATGTTCTGTTGGGCGTGGGCGACGATGCGGCGCTGTTGCACGTGCCGGAGGATGCGGACCTCGCGGCGTCGGTCGACACGATCGTCGCCGGGCGGCATTTTCCGGAGGCGAGCGACGCGCGCTCCGTCGGGCACCGCTCGCTCGCGGTGAATCTCAGCGATCTGGCGGCCATGGGCGCGCGCCCCGCATGGGCCATGCTCTCGTTGACGCTGCCCAAGGCCGAGTCCGATTGGCTCGAGGGATTCGCCCGCGGCTTCGGCGAGCTTGCGCGTGCGCACGAGGTGATGCTGGTGGGCGGCGACACGACCGCGGGACCTCTCACCGTGAGCGTGCAAATCATGGGGCACGTGCCGCGCGGCACGGCGCTGCGCCGCGGCGGCGGCCGACAAGGCGATGTGCTCGCGGTGACGGGTACCATCGGCGATGCCGGCGCCGGGCTCGCCCTTGTGACGGGTGCGCTCGCGACGCAGGATGCGGCGGCGGCGAGCGAGCTGCGCCGGCGCTTCGAGTATCCGACGCCGCGAGTCGAGTTCGGCGCAGCGGCGCGCGGCCTCGCGAGCGCGGCGATGGACCTGTCCGACGGACTCGCGGGAGACCTGCCGAAGCTCGCCGCCGCGAGCGGTCTCGCGGCGCACGTTGACGTCGCCCGGCTGCCGCTGTCGCGCGCGTTGTCGTCCGCGGCCGGAGCGCAGCGCGCGCGCGATTTCGCGCTCGGCGGCGGAGACGACTACGAGCTGCTCCTGGCCGTGCCGCCTGCGCACTTCGAGGCGCTCGGCGCCCGAGCAGCGGCATTGAACTTAACGCTGACCGCGATAGGTGAGCTACGTCGCGGAAATTCCGTGCAATGGGAGCTCGAGGGCCGGCCTTACGTTCCCGCGGTCCAGGGGTATTCCCACTTTCGTTGAGCCCTCGACCCAAATCACAGTTTGGGCGAACCGTGCCGCAGTATTCTTTGCGCCACGATTCGAACTTCGCAAATCAGCGCTATAACTTCCTTGAACACCATCAGGCCCAATCTCGCGAAGTCGCCGCACGCGCGCGCGCCGATCCCCGAAAAGATCGGCAAATACGCCATCATCAACGAGGTGGGCCGCGGCAGTACGGGTGCCGTGTACCTCTCGCACGATCCGTATTATGGGCGCGACGTCGCGATCAAGGTCTACAACGTCGATTCGAGCGGCGATGAGAATCGCAAGAAGATCGCGCGCAAGATGTTCCTCTCCGAAGCGCACATGGTCGGCATGCTGCAGCATCCCAACATCCTGCCGATCTACGACGCGGGCGAAGAGAACGGTCATTGCTACATCGTCACGGAGCACGTTCACGGCGCGCGCACGCTGGCCGCCTACTGCCGGCCGGATAATCTGCTGCGGATCGACGACGTGGTCGAGCTGATCTACAAAGCGGCGCGGGCCCTGCACTACGCGCACAGCCGCGGGGTCATCCACCGCGACATCAAGCCGAGCAACATCATGCTCACGCTCGACAGCGACGTGCGCATCATCGATTTCGGCATCGCGCTCGTCGCCGACTCGGAGATATCGCGCATCGAGGGGATCGCCGGCAGCCCCTCCTACATGTCGCCGGAGCAGGTGCAGTCGATCGAATTGACCAACCGCTCCGACCTCTACTCGTTGGGCGCCGTCATGTACGAGCTGCTCACGGGCACGCGGCCGTTCCGTGCCGGCAATCTGCAGAAGCTCCTGCATCAGATCGTGTTTGCGACCCCGCCGCCCATTCACACCCTGCGCCCGGAGATCCCGGAAGAGCTCGAGAACGTGACCGCGATGGCGCTGCAGAAGGATCCCGAGAAGCGCTACAAGACCGGTCTCGATTTCGCCGCGGAGCTGACGCGGGTGCATCAGAAGCTGCGCGCCC